>Ga0233425_10000082_pt1 | contig 237109 bp, 208 predicted proteins | sample Watercolumn_Towu_2_FD_181712 | JGI IMG/M metagenome (GOLD analysis project Ga0233425, IMG submission 181712) | Freshwater microbial communities from Lake Towuti, South Sulawesi, Indonesia - Watercolumn_Towuti2014_140_MG | ecosystem: Environmental > Aquatic > Freshwater > Lake | place...
ATACCAGCATCCCGATCTCGCCGCCTGACACACCGCCAAGCGAGCAGCCTAGACCACCGGGATGAGGGGTCCTTTTTCGACGCCGATCACCCCGCTACCGGGGTCCCTTTTCCACGCCGATCCACACTTTATCCGCACCTCGCCTGCTTCCAATGGGCCGGAAGGGCCGCTCAGGCTCGCTGTGGTCCAGCATGAGCGCGCGCTGCCCGCCTTCAAACACACCGGAGAGACTGCAAAAACATACTATCTGCGTGATGCCAGGAAGCGCGGATTAGACGATGCCATCTTTCTCGACCGCAACGGTCGCCTTGGCGAGGCGACGATCTGGAATGTTGCGTACTGGGATGGCTCGGCTGTCGTCTGGCCAATTGCCGACGTGCTGACCGGCGTGACCATGGGCATCCTGAAGCGCCAACTCACGGAACTGGGTGAGCCACAACGGGAGGTGGCGGTTACTCCCGACTTGGTCGGCGGGTTCGCTGGTGCTGTGGTGATGAACTCCTGGACGCCGGGCGTCCCGATCAACTCGATCGCAGGGACCGCAATCCCAGCAGCTCCGCAGTTCGTGGAACTCTTGCACACAGCGTATCTGCGCGAACCAGAAGTCGAAATCTGACAGCTCTGCCCTTTGTTCAACTGATGCCCTGTGCGAGATGGGTAGCCGACTGAAGAGAAAACTCTCCGGGTGGGCTTATTGCTTGACTGGCTGACGCCGGTATCCGCACATGTCGCCGGTGCGGTTATCGACGGCGTTTGCGCAGACATAGCGAGGAATCTCGCACCCTAGCGTGCGATCGGCGGCAAATGGCGGAGCGGGAGGGATTCGAACCCTCGATACGGTTTTGCCGTATACTCACTTTCCAGGCGAGCGCCTTCGACCACTCGGCCACCGCTCCGCATTCCCCGGGGCGTCAGGCCCTAGTGGAGCGCGGCGGATGGTGCAAGCGTCGGTTGTGCGCTTCGCTTCGCCCTGCCCCCTTGGCCCCGTCGCGCACCGGCGGGGATCAGCCGGCGCGAAGCCAGTCGGCGACCTGCGTGGCAACGTCGTTCGCGGCCTGGCTGAGCGCGCTGCCCGCCTGGACCGCGTCGATCGCGGTGACCGGCACCCGCGCCTCGAAGCGGCGCTTCTCGACGGTCTGGCGGCCCGCGCGGGTCAGCGAGGCGTCATAGATCACCACCGCCTGCCGTTGCGTCGCATCGAGGCCGAAGCTCCGCAATTCGCCCGACAGATCGGCACTCGGCTCCGAGAAAGACTGCGCCGCCGACAGCACCACCATATTCGCGCGGGCCGTCAACGTATCCGCCAGCAGGCGCGCAAACAGCCGCGCGGGCGGCTCGGACCATTGCGCGTCCTTCACATAGGCGATCTCGGTCGCGCTCGCCTGCACCGGCACGCGCACGGTGGAGATCGCCTGCGGCACGCTGGGCACCTGTACCACGATCGCCCGCGCGGTCGCCGAGGATTGCACCGCGCCAGGCTGCGGCTGCGCCACGGCGGATAGCGTCAGCAACTGCTTCGGCGGCTTGGCACCGAAGCTGAAACACGCCGCCAGCGGCAGGGACGCGGTAACGACGATCAGGCTCGCGGACATCCGACGCACGGTCATTTCCCCTTATACTCCGGCAGCTTCTGCTGGCCGATCAGCGAACTGGCGCCGCCCTGCTCGACACGTTGCGAAATCGCGGAGAGCGAGCCGGCCGTGACGCGCAGGTCGCGAACCAGCTGGTTGATCTGCGGAATCGTCTGCTTCGAGAAGGTCGTCAGGCCCGGTCGCGCATCGCCGATCGCGGCATTGAGCGTATCAGTGCTCTGCTTGGCGGAGCGGATCGTGTCGTTGAGGTTCGCCAGCGTCGGCTTGACGTCCTGCGTCATCACGCCGTTGGTGGTTTCCGCAAGCTTGCCGATCTGTTCCGCCGCGACCCCGGCCTGCGCGATCGCCACACGGGTTTGCGCCAGCGTCGCCGCGATTTCCGGCCCGCGATCCGCCAGCGCATCGGTCAGGCGGTTGGTATTGTCGAGGATGCCCGCGATCGACGCCTGGTTCTTGTCGCTGAGCATGCCCGTCAGCCGCTCGGTCAGCGTCGACAGCCGCTCCAGCAATTGCGGCGCGGAATTGAGGATCGCGCCGATCCCGCCGGTCTTTGTCGGGATCACGGGCACGCCCAGAGGGCACACGCTTTCGGCATTCTCTTCGGGGCAGGAGACCGGCGGCTGGCCCTTGATCGCGCCATCGAGGCTGACCGTGCTGGTGCCGGTGAAACTGCCCTGGATCGTCGCGGTGGTGCCGCGCAGGATCGGCGTATCGTTATTCACGCTGATGCGGACACGCACATATTGCGGATCGGGTTTCCACAGCGAGATCGTCTTCACCTGTCCCGACGGCACGCCGGAGAAGGTGACCGAGGACCCCTTCGCCAGCCCGTCGACCGCCTGACGAAAGAAAATATCGTACTCACGCTCCTCGTTGCCGCCGATTCGCGCGATCCACACGGTGAAGATCGCGACCATCGCAAGAAGGATCAGCACGACCGCGCCGACGAGGACATGGTTGGATCGCGTTTCCATCAGTCAGCCCCTGAAGCCCTGCGGGCGTTATTGTCGGCAAGGCCGCCCTGGCTCGCCTGCCCGATCGTCGTGGTCATCTCGTCAGCGGCCGCGGCGGCGCGCTGCGTGGCGGCCGTCGGCGCCGCATCGCGGTGCGCCTCCTGCGTCGCCACGGCGGCGCGGCCGCGCGGGCCGTTGAAATATTCCTGGATCCACGGGTGATCCAGCGCCAGCAGTTCCGCGATCGTACCCACCGCGATCACGCGCTTGTCCGCCAGCACCGCCACCCGGTCGCAGATCGCATAAAGCGTATCGAGATCGTGCGTGATCAGGAAGACGGTCAGCCCCAGCGTTTTCTGCAGCGACGCGGTCAGTTCATCGAACGCCGCCGCGCCGATCGGGTCGAGGCCAGCGGTCGGCTCGTCGAGGAACAGCAGGTCGGGATCCAGCGCCAGCGCACGCGCCAGCCCGGCGCGCTTCTTCATGCCGCCGGACAGTTCGGCCGGAAACTTCGGCCCCGCGTCTGACGGCAGCCCGGTCATCACCACCTTGTAGGAGGCGATTTCGTCGAGCAGCGAGAGATTGAGGTCGGGATAGAATTCGCGCAGCGGCACCTGCACATTCTCCGCCACCGTCAGCGTCGAGAACAGCGCGCCACCCTGGAACAGCACGCCCCAGCGTTTGCGGATGTCGACCGTCTCGGTCTCACTGCGGTCAAGCGTCGGCTCCCCGAACACCTCGACCTCGCCCGCGTCCGGTGATTGCAGCCCGATGATCGAGCGCATCAGCACCGACTTGCCCGTACCCGAGCCGCCGACCACGCCAAGGATCTCGCCGCGACGCACCTCCAGATCGAGGTTGTCATGGATCACCTGATCGCCAAAGCTGTTGCGCAGGCCGCGAACGCGGATCACGGGCCCGTCGTCGCGATCATCCTGTCGCTGATGTGCCGGCATCACAACCAACCGATCTGTTCGAAGAAGACCGCGAAGAAGGCATCGATGACGATCACCATGAAGATCGCCTGCACCACCGCCGCCGTCGTCTTCAAGCCGACCTGTTCCGCGTCGCCCTTCACCTGCATTCCCTGGAAACATCCCGCGATCGCGATCATCGCGCCGAAGACCGGCGCCTTGATCAAACCGACGAACAGATCGGTGATCGGCACCACCTCGCGGATGCGGGCCACATAGGCGACGGGCGGGATATCGAGCGAAATCCAGCACAGCAGCCCGCCGCCGATGATCGCGATGACCGACGAATAGAAGCCGAGCAGCGGCATCAACACGATCGCGGCGATCGTGCGGGGCAGCACCAGTGCCTCCATCGGCGATACGCCGATCGTCCGCATCGCGTCGATTTCCTCGGTCAACTGCATCGTGCCGAGTTGCGCCGCAAAGGCAGAGCCGGAGCGACCCGCGACCATGATCGCGGTCATCAGCACGCCCAGTTCACGCAAGGTGAGGCGGCCCACCAGATTGATCGTGAACGCCTCCGCGCCGAACTGCCGCAACTGCACCGCGCCCTGTTGCGCGATGACGATGCCGATCAGGAAGCTCATCAGCCCGATGATGCCCAGCGCGGACACGCCCACCACCTCGAACCGTTGCACCGTCGCGTTGAAGCGAAACCGCTTGGGGTGCCGGATCACCGCGCCGAACGCGATCAGCGTGGCGCCGAGGAAACCGAGCAGGCCAATTGCGGTCCGCGCCGAATGCATCGTCGCGTCGCCGATCTCCCCCAGCACCCGGCGGAAGGACGAGCGTGACGGCGGGCGCATCTGCACCGGCTGGTCCGCCGCGACGACCTGATCGAGCAGATGCTGTGCATCGCCCGTCAGCCCGGTAATGTCCGCCCGGTGCTGGCGAGCGAAGCGGTGGATCACCCAGGCGCCGATCGTGTCGATTCGCTCGATACCGGACAGGTCGAGCGATGCGACCTCCCCTCCCTCGCGATCCAGACGCTCGGGCACGTCGCCCAGCCGGGCCAGCGACATGTCGCCGGAAAAGCGCAGCACCCGCCCCGCCCCGTCCGAATCCTCACGATAGTCGGCTGCCGCACTCATCCAGCGATCCATGCGGCGACTGTCATGAGAGGGCAAGCGCTCCGCGACCCAAATCGTTCCGCGCGCGCATTGACTGCCGGTGCCGCGCCCGCGCGCCGCGGGCTCACAGCGCCACATCGACAATATGGATCGCCACCCCGACCAGCCCGCCGACCAGCGTGCCGTTAATGCGGATATATTGCAGGTCCTTGCCGACCGCATTCTCCAGCCGGTGCGTCACTGTGTCGGTATCCCAGCCCCGCACCGTTTCCGACACCAATCGCACGATCGCGTCGCCGTAATCGGCCGCCGCCCCCACCGCGGCGCGGCGGACGAAACGATTGATCGTGCGCGCCAGCCGGGGATCGTCCTGCAAGGTGATGCCCAGCTGGCGCAGCGCCTCGCCCAATTTGCCGCGCATCAGTTTTTCCGGATCACGCGCGGCCCGCAGCATCGCGACACGCGCCTGTTCCCACAGCCCGTTGATCCAGTCCTGCATGGCCGGATTCTCGAGCAGCTCGATCTTCACCCGTTCCACCCGGGCGCGCACCGCCGCGTCATGTTGAAGCTGCTGCGCCAGCGATCGCAACCCCTCCTCCACCTTCTGGCGCAACGGATGCTCGTGGTTCTCCGCCATCTCCGCCACCAGCCGGTCGAGACCCTGGATGATCTTGTTCGCGAGCGTTTCGTCCAGCCCTGTCCAGCGCAGGATCGAACCCGCGCGATCGTGCACCATCGCGCGGACGAGATGATCGTTGGCGGCCAGCGCGTCGCGCGCCCACCGCGCCGCATGATCGATCACCGGCCGATGGCGATCCTCCGCCACCGCCGCCTCAAGCGCGCGCCCCAGCATCGGCGACAGTTCGGTTTCGCGTACACGGGTCACCAGCATCGCCCTCACCATCCCGCCCAGACGCTCCTGATCGAGCGCCTGCAACACCTCCTGCGCGAGCCGCGAGGTGCCGCGCGCCAGCCGCCCGCCTGCCGCGCCCTGCGGCTGCGTCAGCCAGCGCCCCGCGGCGGCGGCGATATCCATCCGCCCCATCCGCCGTGCCACCACCGCCGGGGTCAGGAAATATTCGCGGAGGAACTGCGCGAGCTGATCGCCGATCCGGTCCTTGTTGCGCGGGATAATCGCGGTGTGCGGGATCGGCAGATGCAGCGGATGGCGGAACAGCGCGGTCACCGCGAACCAGTCCGCCAGCCCGCCGACCATCGCCGCCTCCGCGAAGGCGCGGACGACATCCCATGCCGGGTGACGCTCGGCGAGCAGCCGCGCCACCAGAAAGGTCGCCGCCATCGCCAGCAGCAGCCCCGTCGCTACCCGCCGCATCCGCACCAGCGCGGCCGGCGGAGGTGCCACGGCGCGGGCAGAAGGACGGATCGCAACGTTCATCGGCAGGACAATCCGCGATCCGTTCGAATGTTCAAGTCGTTTGGCGTACCAACCGAAAGGAAACCCGCCCGCCGACCGGCGCCTATTCCGCCGGATCGACCCCTTCGTCGCGGAAGCCGATCCGGCCGTGTGGTGCGCCGATCGCGCCGGCGGGGGCGTGATGCTCGATCACGCCTTGCTCGTCCCCGGGGCGATAGGTCAACAGGCGGCGACCCAGCCACGGCCCCAGCCGCCGCTCGACCCCGATCGCAAGCGAGAAGCACGCCGGCACGATCAGCAGCGTCAGGAGCGTCGACACGGACAGGCCGCCGATCACGACGATGCCCATCGGCGCCCGCCACGCCCCGTCCCCGGAGAGCGACAGCGCGGTCGGCACCATGCCGGCGACCATCGCCACCGTCGTCATCACGATCGGCTGCGCGCGCTTGTGCCCGGCGTCAATGATCGCGGCGCGCGGGGTCACCCCCGCCGCCATCTCCTCCAGCGCGAAGTCGATCAACAGAATCGAATTCTTGGCGACGATGCCCAGCAGCATCAGCAAGCCGATGAACACCGGCATCGACAGCGGATCGCCGACGACCAGCAGCGCGAGCAGCCCGCCGAGCGGCGCCAGCAGAAGCGACCCCATGTTGACCAACGGCGGCAGCAACCGGCGATAGAGCAGTACCAGTACCGAGAAGACGAGGAAGACGCCCGCGATCACCGCGAAGACGAAGTTGACGAGCATTTCCATCTGCCACTTCGCCTGGCCGACGTTCAGCTCCTGCACCCCGATCGGCAGCTTCTGCATCACCGGAAGCCGCTTGATCTGCTTCATCACGTTGCTCGTGACGATGCCGGGGGCAAGATCCGCCCCGACCGTCAACTGGCGCTGCTGATTGATGCGCGTGATCTTGGTCGGGCCGGAGCCGAAACCGATCTGCGCGACGAGACTGAGCGGCACCGAGCCGCCCGCCTGTGTCGCCACCGGCAGGTTCAGGATCGTATCCAGCCGCGAGCGCGAGCTTTCCGCCAGCGCGACGCGAATCGGCACCTGCCGGTCCGAAAGCGAGAAACGCGCGCTGTTCTGATCGAGATCGCCCAGCGTCGCGATGCGGATCGCGTTCGACAGCGCCGATGTGGTTACCCCCAATTGCGCGGCGAGGTCGAGCCGCGGCTTGATGATGATCTCCGGCCGGTTGAGATCGCCGGCGATCCGGGGCGCGAGCAATCCGGGCACCTTCGCCATCTGGCCGACCAGTTGATCCGCGGTACGGCGCAGCAGCACCGGATCGTCGCCGCCCAGCGTGATCGAGATGTCGCGATTGTTGTCGCCGAAACCGAATTGCGACTGGAAGTTCACCCGCGCGTCGGGGATTTCCGCCAGCGCCGGCGCAAGACGCCGCTCGAACTGCGTCGAGGTGATGTCGCGCTTCTCCTTCAGCGTGGCGATCACCCGGCCGTTGCCAACGAAGGTGCGGGTATAGAGGCTCTCCACCTCCGGCTGGTTCTTCAGGACGGCATAGACCTTGTCGACCACGTTCTGCGTCGTCGCCAGGGTAGCGCCCGGCGGCATCGTGATCGTCACCGCGCTGCGCGGCTGATCCACCGCCGGCTGAAACGTCATCGGGATGACGCCGAACAGCAGCAGCGTCAGCGCGAAGGCGATTCCGCCGATGCCGAGCGTCCACACGCGATGGTCGCGCCAATAGCCCAGCACGCGATGGATCCCCCCGCGCGCCCGCGCCGCCGGCGCGCCGCCATCGTCAAGCGTCCAGGCCAGCACGCGCTCGTACAGGCCGAGCAACCTGCCGCCATGATGATCGGCGTGGCCCGAGGATTTCAGGAAATAGGCGGCGATCATCGGCGTGATGAGCCGCGCGACCGCAAGGCTCATCAGCACCGCCACCACGACGGTCAGGCCGAAATTCTTGAAGAACTGCCCCGATATGCCCGGCATCAAGCCGACCGGCAGGAACACCGCGACGATCGCCATCGTCGTCGCCAGCACCGCGAGGCCAATCTCGTCCGCGGCATCGATCGACGCCTGATAGGCGCTTTTCCCCATCCGCATGTGCCGGACGATATTCTCGATCTCGACGATCGCATCGTCGACCAGCACACCCGCGACCAGGCTGAGCGCTAGCAGCGTCATCTGGTTCAGCGTGAAGCCCATCAGGTCCATGAACCAGAAGGCCGGAATCGCCGACAGCGGAATCGCCAGCGCGGATATCAGCGTCGCGCGCCAATCGCGGAGGAACAGAAAGACCACCACGACCGCGAGGATCGCGCCCTCCAGCATCGCGTGGAGCGCGCTCTTATATTGCTCCATCGCATATTTCGACCCGTCGACGCGCATCTTGAAATGCACCTTCGGGTTGCGCTTCTCCAGCGCCTCCAGCCGCTGCTTCGCCTCGCGGAAGACGGTGACGTCGGATGCGCCCTTCGCGCGCTTGAAATCGAAGCTCAGCGCGGCATGGCCATCGACCGCCGCCGCGCTGCGCTGTTCGGCGTAGAGATCGCGTACCGTCGCGACGTCCGACAGGCGGATCGTGCGGCCATTTCCGACGCTGATCTGCGTCTGTCCGAGTTCGTAGGCGTTGGCGGCATTGCCCAGCACGCGCACCGATTGCTCCGCACCCGCGATTTCCGCACGGCCGCCCGCGGCATCCAGGTTCACCTGCCGTAGCTGCTGGTTGATCTGGCTGGCGGTCAGACCATAGGACGTCAGTTTCGCCGGATCGAGGATGACGCGAATCTCGCGGCTGACCCCGCCATTACGCTCGACGCTGCCCATGCCCGGCACCGACAGCAGCTCCTTGGCGACGGTATTGTCGATGTACCAGCTGAGCTGTTCCAGCGTCATGTCGGTCGCGACCGCGGTGAAGCTGCCGAGATCGTCGTCGTTCACCTTGACCCGCTGTACCTGCGGCTCGAGGATCCCCTCGGGCAGGTTCGCGCGGATCTGCGTCACCGCGTCGCGCGACTCGTTCACCGCGCGATCGACCGGCGTGCCGATCGTCAGCTGGACAAATGTTGTCGACACGCCCTCGGACACGAACGACTGGATTTCGTCGACGCCCTCCAGCGTCCGAACCGCCGCCTCGACGCGCTGCGTCACCTGCGTTTCCAGCTCGCTCGGCGCGGCGCCCGGCTGATTGATCGTGATCGTCACCGCCGGGAAATCGATGTCCGGCTCCTGATTGACGTCCATGCGGATGAAGCTGACGATGCCCGCGACCGTCAGCATCATGAACAGCACGATCGACGGCACCGGATTGCGGATCGACCAGGCGGAAATGTTGCGGAAGCCCATGACCTGGCTGCTCCTCAGCGTGCGCCCGTTTGCCGCACCGGTTTGACCAGCTGCCCGGGGTTCAGGAACGCCCCCGCCGACAGCACGACGCGCTCGTCGCCGTTCAGGCCGCTGGCGATCGCGACCTTGTTTTCGGTCACGGAACCCAGCGTCACCTCGCGGCGCCGTGCGCGATTATCGGCATCGACGATATAGACGTAATTGCCGCGCGTGTCGCTCAGCAACGCCGATTGCGGCAATTCGGGCTGGCGCGCGCCGCCGGCGACGATCGTGGCGGACGCGAAGCCGCCGGGGCGCAGCGCCGGATTGTATGACAATTGAATGCGCGCGATCCCCTGACGCGTCTGTGGGTCGATCACCGGGGCGATCTGCCACACCGTCCCGGCGAAGCTGCGTTGCTCTCCCACCGGCGTCACCTGCGCGCTCGATCCGACATGGATCGTCTGCAGATCCGATTCGGACAGCTGCGCGCGCATTTCCATCTGGCCATCGCGCGCCATGCGGAACAGCACGCCGGTGGCGGAACTGACGATCTGCCCCGGCTCCACCCCGCGGGTCAGGATCAGCCCGGCGGCGGGCGCGCGAATATCCAGCCGCGCATTGCGTGCGCGCTGCTCGGACAACGCCGCCTGCGACACCCGCACCCGCGCCGCCGCCGCGTCGCGCGTGGCAATGCGGCGTTGCACGTCCGCCTTCGAGATGAAGCCCCGATCGACCAGGCTCCGCGCGCGATCCAGCTCCGCCTGCGCCAGCGTCAGATCGGAGCGGGCGACGTTGATCTGGCTCGCCAGCGAGGCGGCAGTCTGCGTCTGGACCGAGCGGTCGATCGTCGCCAGCACCTGGCCCGCACGGACCCATTGGCCGGGTTCGACCAGCACCCGCGCAACCATCCCGCCTTCGCCCGCGACGCCGACCGGCATCTCGCGCTTGGCCGCGAGCGATCCGGTCGCCGCGATCGTCCGCTCGACATTCTGCGCCCCGGGAACGACGACGGTGACGCTGGGCGCCTGATCCGCGGCGGCGGGAGCGTCCGGCGCATCCTTCGCGCGGAACGCGACATACGCGCCGATCGCGGCCAGCAGCGCGACAATGCCCGCCAGGACGAACCACCGCCGCCGGCGGCGCACGGTCGTCTCACCGATGGCCAGCTGCTCCCCCTCCAGATTACCGCTCACGAACGTCATGGTCCCCTTTCCCGAGCGGCGTGTATTACGATGGTAGATCACCGAACACAAGGGGAGCACCGCCGAAGTGGATCAAGACCCGAACGCCTCCGTCCGGCGCGTTCAGCTTGCGTTTCGACGCGGGATTGCACAGCCCGGGCATCACAACGGGAGATCATTGATGCGTGTACCTTCGGGCTGGCCGACCTTTGGCGCGATCGCCGCGCTGTCCGTTCTCGCGACCGCGGGGACGGCCTCGGCGCAGATCGCGCTGCCGATGGCGACGGTGGTGCCGGACGGCACCGTCCTAGACGTCACCGCGACCGGCATGGTCAGCCGGACCCCCGATATCGCGACGATCCGCGCGGGCGTCGTCACGCAGAACGCGATCGCCGCGACCGCCCTGTCGAACAATGCGACGCGCATGGCGTCGGTGGTCGGCGCGCTGAAGGCCGCCGGCATCGCCGATCGTGACATCACCACCAGCAACGTCGCCCTCTCGCCGCAATATCGCTATGCGGACAACCAGCCGCCGGTCGTCACCGGATATCAGGCCAGCAACACCGTGACGGTGAAGTTCCGCGACGTGAAGAAGGCCGGCCCGGTGCTCGACGCGCTGGTCCGCGCGGGCGCCAATCAGATCGACGGCCCGTCGATGTCGCTCGCCGATCCCGACAGCGCATTGGATGAGGCGCGCGCCGATGCGGTGACCCGCGCGCGCGCGAAGGCGGCGCTGTACGCGAAGGCGGCGGGCATGACGGTGGCGCGGGTCGTGTCGATCAGCGAGACGGGCGAGAATGGCGGCGAACGCCCCGAAATGCCGATGTTCCGGGTTCAGGCGATGGCCGCGCGCGACTCGGCGCCGACGATGGTGATGGCGGGTTCCACCGACGTCACCGCGACGCTGAGCGTGCGGTTTCTGCTGAAATAGGAAGATCAATGCCGGGGTGGCTGCCGCCCCGGCATGCAGACGCAACGAAACGGCCGCCCGGTTGTCCGGGCGGCCGTATGTTCATCCCATCCAGGCGCGGTGGTTAGCGAACGCTACCGCGACGGACGAGGTTGACGATCGCCAGCAGAACGACTGCCCCCAGCAACGAGACCAGGAACGAATAGATCGTCAGCGGCTGGTTGTTGATAGAACCGCCAGTGAACAGCAGTCCACCAATGAAGGCGCCGACGATGCCGACGATGATATTCAGGAAGATACCCTGCTGCGCGTCGGTGCGCATGATGATGCTGGCGAGCCAACCAATGACACCGCCGATGATCAGCCAAACAATAAGACCCATAGCTCATCTCCCCTGCGTTGCGCTCGACCGGCGAGGCACTCTGGCGGAAAAGACTCACGAAGCCACGGAATTGTTCCGGTCCCGTATTCACACAAAATCGCAATCAATATTTTTGCTGGCGCTCGTATAATGACTTGTAGTGCTGGATGCGCGTGACGCGCAGGCCCGGCATGCCGGAACGATCGATCGCGCGTTGCCAGCCGGCGAATTCCTCCACCGTCAGATTATAGCGCTGGCATACCTCATCCACCGTCAGCAGGCCGCCATTGACGGCCGCCACCACCTCCGCCTTGCGCCGCACGACCCAGCGCGTGGTGTCGGCTGGCGGCAGCGACTCGATCGTGAGCGGCTCGCCGAGCGGGCCGATCACTTTGGCGGGGCGGATTTTCTGGTTCTCGATCATTCCATAACCTCGGCTCGGGGCGTGGCCCCCAATCCCTGTCTCGGGTCCTCGCTACGGACCATCGCTTGAAGACTACCTAAAATGGCTCGGTTAACGGGCCGTTCACTGTTTTCGCCAGCTGAGCGCCAGGGCCGCCGCGGCCGGATTGAACGCGCCCGCGCCCTCCGGCAGCGGCGTGCGTGCCGCCAGTTCGCGCGCCAGATGCGCGGTTGGGGACCCGGCCTGGCGGGCCCGCATTTCGGCCAGCGGCAGCGGTTTCGGCGGGTGGCTCATAGTGCGTCATCATCGTTCGCCATCAATTGGTTCGAGGCGTGTCGCACAAGGCTGCTGAAGGTCTCGTAAAGCCCGATGAAACGCTTCGTTCATCAGGGTTTACGGTGACCATGCCGACACGGTAAAAGAGCCCATCATGGACATGGTGGATTTTCAGTTGCCGACGGGCGCGCGGCGCATCGTGGTGGCGATGTCGGGCGGGGTCGACAGCTCGGTGGTCGCGGCGCTGGCGGCGGCGAGCGGCGCGGAGACGATCGGCGTCACGCTACAACTCTATGATCACGGCGAGGCGACCCGGCGCGCCGGCGCGTGCTGCGCGGGCCGCGACATCCGTGATGCGCGCGCGGTATGCGATCGGCTGGGCATCGCCCATTATGTGTTCGATCATGAATCAAGCTTCCGCGAGCAGGTGGTCGATCGGTTCGCTGACGAATATCTTGCCGGGCGCACCCCGATCCCGTGCGTGCAATGCAACATGGGCCCGAAATTCACCGATCTGTTCGCCCTCGCGCGCGATCTGGGTGCGGACTGCCTCGCCACCGGCCATTATGTGCGACGGGTCGTCGGGACGGACGGCCCGCAACTGCATCGCGCCCTCGACCCGGCCCGCGACCAGAGCTATTTCCTGTTCGCGACCACCCGCGCGCAGCTCGATTTCCTGCGCTTCCCGCTGGGCGGGCTGCCCAAAAGGCGGGTGCGCGAACTCGCCACCGAAATGGGGCTGATCGTCGCCGACAAGCCCGACAGCCAGGATATCTGCTTCGTGCCCGACGGCGATTATGCCTCACTCGTCAAGAAGCTGCGTCCCGAGGCGGCGGCGACCGGCGATATCGTCGATCTGTCGGGGCGCAAGCTGGGCGAGCATCGCGGGCTGGTGCATTATACCGTCGGGCAACGTCGCGGGTTGGAGATCGGCGGCACGCCCGAGCCGCTCTATGTAGTGCGGCTCGATCCGCAGGCGCAGCGCGTGGTGGTCGGCCCGCGTGCCGCGCTGGCGGTGGCGGCGGCACGGCTGGACGATCTCAACGTGCTGGGCCCGCTCGACGGCGCGCTGACGGCGAAGGTGCGCTCGATGGCGAAGCCGGTGCCCGCGCGTATAACGGGGGACCTGCTGGAGTTCGCCGCCCCCGAATATGGCGTCGCGCCGGGCCAGGCCGCGGTGCTGTACGATGGCGAGCGCGTGCTGGGCGGCGGCTGGATCGCGACGACGCAACCCGCGCTGGCCGCCGCGTAACACCGACGTCGCTACCGCGCGGGTCAGGGCAGCAGGAACGCGCCCTCGATCACCGTCACACACTGCCCGCGCAGATACACGCGATCGCCCGCCAGACGGCAGCCGATGCGACCGCCGCGCGCGCTCGCCTGAAACGCGCTGAAGCTGTCGCGGCCGAGCACCCCGGCGTAATAGGGCGTCAGCACCGCATGCGCCGACCCGGTCACCGGATCCTCGGGAATGTCGAAATAATGCGTGAAGACGCGGCTGACGACATCGGCCGAATCGCCGCGCGCCGCGACGATCAGCACATAGGGGCCGAGCGCGCGGACCTTCGCCGGATCGGGGGCGGCCGCACGCACCGCCGCTTCGTCGCGCACCACCACCAGCGCATAGCCCTTGTCGTGCCACAGCGTCTCAACCGGCTCCACGCCAAGCGCGGCGACGATCTCGGGGATGGCTTTGGGCTGCGCGATCCAGGCGGGCAGCGCCATCTCATAACCCGTTCCCGCCCCCGGCGCGCGCGCGACCGACAACAGCCCGGCCTGCCGCGTGCGAAAGGTGACGCGGTCGCGCGTCGAATCGGAGGCGAGCACGACATGCCCGCTCGCCAGCGTCGCATGGCCGCACAGCGCGACCTCCGCCGCCGGGGTGAACCAGCGCAGTTCGTAATCCGCCGCACCGCTGGCATCCGCCACCAGAAAGGCGGTTTCGGACAGATTGTTTTCCTGCGCGATCCGCTGCAGCATCGCATCGTCGAGCCATTGCGCCAGCGGCATCACCGCGGCGGGATTGCCTGCAAACGGCGCATCGGCAAAGGCGTCGACCTGCGTGAAGGATATGCGCACGCGCGCCACTCCGTTCGTGATGGCGCCGATCAGACGCGCTTGGAAAACCAGTGCGGCGTCACATCCGCCTCGACCAGCGGATTGTCGGTGTCGACATGCCCTTCCGGATCGAGGTGGATCAGCGTTTCGACACGCGGGAAGGCGCCACGTAACGCCCCCTCGACCTGTTCAACGATATGATGCGCGTCACGCACCGACAATTCCGGATCGACCTCCATATGGAATTGCGCGAATTCATGGCTGCCCGCGCGGCGGGTGCGGAAGTCGTGGATACCGCGAATACCGGGCTGCCGCGCGGCCACCTCCATGAAGGCGGCGCGCTGATCCTCGGGCCACTCCTTATCCATCAGCATGTCGATCGCCTGGCTCGATGCCGAGAAGGCACCGAACGCCAGCCAGCCGGCAATCGCGATGCCGAAGATCGGATCGGCGCCCGCCACGCCGAGATATTGCTCCAGCACCAACGCCGCGATCACCGCCACGTTCAGCAGCACGTCGGACTGATAATGGACGTTGTCCGCCAGGATCGCGACCGAGCCGGTACGCCGGATTACGTGACGCTGATAGGCCAGCAGCGCGAAGGTGGCGAGGATCGCGGCGACCGACACGCCGATGCCCAGAGCCGCATCGTCGTTGACCGCCGGCGCCGACAATCGTTCGACCGCACGCCACGCGATGCCGATCGCGGAGGCGGTGATCAACACCACCTGGAACAGCGCCGCCAGGGCCTCCGCCTTGCCATGCCCGAAACGGTGATCCTGGTCCGCCGGCTCCGCCGCCAGCTTGACCCCGTACAGCGTGACGAGGCTAGCGAGCAGATCGAGCCCGGTGTCCGCCAGACTGCCCAGCATCGCGACCGAGCCGGTATGAAGGGCGGCATAGCCCTTGATGAGCAACAGCGAGCACGCCATCGCCACGCTGGCCAGCGCGGCGCGCATCGCCATTGGAATCACACGGCGGCGTTCGTCCTGCGTCATGGATACAGGAATCCCTCATCCCAGCCGCCGCCCGCAGCGGGCAGGAACAGGCGACGTTCGTGCAGACGGTGCGCGCGGTCCTGCCAGAATTCAAGTCGTTCCGGCGTGACGCGATAACCGCCCCAGAACGGCGGGCGCGGGACGTCCTGTCCGTCAAAGCGCGCCTTCATCTCCTCGAAGCGCGCCTCGAATGTGGCACGGGCATCCAGCGGGCGTGATTGCTCCGAGGCCCATGCGCCGAGCTGCGAATCGCGCGACCGGGTCGCGAAATAGGCGTCGCTCTCGTCATCGCCGACGATATCGACCGGGCCTTCGATTCGAACCTGCCGCCGCAGCGATTTCCAGTGGAACAGCAACGCCGCGCGCGGTTGGGCCGCGAGGTCGTCCGCCTTGCGGCTGCCGCGATTGGTGTAGAACACGAAGCCGTCGCGCCCGTGCCCTTTCAGCAGCACCATGCGCAGCGAGGGCTGGCCGGCGGCATCGACGGTGGCCAGCGCCATCGCATTGGGATCATTCGGTTCGCTGTCCCGCGCCTCGGCATACCAATGATCGAACAGCAGGAAGGGATCGTCGGCCATGACGCCCCCATACCGCCCCCCGCGCACGCCGTCACCTGCAGGCGTGATATAACGATTGGCCGACGTCATGTGCACGTGACGTGCGTGATACGATCGGCGGCCGATCGGCGACGATATCGCCCGCGACCATCCGGCTGCCGTGCCCTGAACGGAACTCCCCCTGTTTCAATGGATTGAATCGGCTTCGCAACGAGAGGCACGGCGATGGCGGCGCGCGCGTATTGGCAGGGGCAGATCCGGTTGGCGCTCGTATCGATCCCCGTGGAGATCTATTCTGCGACGCGATCGGGCGCGCAGATCAGCTTTCACCAGATTCACGAACCTTCGGGGAAGCGGATCAAATATGAAAAGGTCGCACCCGGTATCGGCCCCGTTGACGCCGATGAGATCATCAAGGGCTTCGAGGTAGAGAAAGGCGAATATGTCCTGCTCGACCAGGACGAGATCGACGCGGTCAAGCTCGAGTCGAAGAAGACCTTGGAACTCACGCAGTTCGTCGATGCTCACGAAATCGACGTTCTTTATTACGAAAAGCCCTATTTCGTCATCCCCGCCGATGATCTGGCCGAGGAAGCCTTTATCGTCCTGCGCGAGGCGCTGCGGCGAACGAAGAAAGTCGGGCTGGGGCAATTGGCGATGCGCGGACGCGAATATATCGTCAGCCTGAAACCGTGCGGCCGCGGCATGGTGCTGGAAACCCTGCGCTACGCCGATGAGGTGCATCGCGCGCAGGGCTATTTCCGCGACATCCCCGACGACAAGCCGGAACCCGAGCTGCTCGATCTGGCCGAGGCGCTGATCGAGAAGAAGGCCGCCGCGTTCGATCCCAAGGAGTTTCACAATCGCTACGTCGATGCGCTGAAGGAGCTGATCGAGCGCAAGCGAAAGGCGCATGGCAAGAAGATCATCGAGGAAAAGGACGACGGACCCGTGCGATCGGGCTCCAACGTGGTCGACCTGATGGCCGCGCTCAAGAAGTCGATGGAAAAGTCGGGGAATGCCACCGCCACGCGCGCCGCGTCGACCAAGAAGGCGCCCGCGAAAAAGCCCGCCGCGCGCAAGACGCCCGCCAAAACTCCGGCGAAGAAAAGCGCCTGACCGGCAATGGAAAGCGCCACCGATCCGCTTGCCGCCTATAACGCCAAGCGCGATTTCTCCCGCACCGCCGAACCGGCGGGCACACTGGCGCCCGGACATGGCAACAGTTTCATGGTGCAGAAGCACGATGCGACGCGGCTGCACTGGGACTTCCGGCTGGAGGTGGACGGCGTCCTGAAAAGCTGGGCGGTGACGCGCGGCCCCAGCCTCGACCCGGCTGAGAAGCGGCTCGCGGTGCGCACCGAGGATCACCCTTTATCCTATGCCACGTTCGAGGGCACGATCCCCGCGGGTGAATATGGCGGCGGCACGGTGATGCTGTGGGATCGCGGTACCTGGGCGCCGATCAAGGGCAAGAGCGCGAAGGACATCGACAAGGGCCATCTGCATTTCGTCCTCGATGGCGAGCGCATGAAGGGCGAGTGGCTGCTGATCAGGCTGAAACCGCGCGGCAAGGAAAAGCGTGAGAACTGGCTGCTACGCAAGATCGACGATGCCTTCGCGGGGCCGACCGACCTGCTGACCGAGGGCGCGCTGACCAGCGTGGCGAGCGGGCGGACGATGCAGGAAATCGCCGAGGGCAAGAAGGGTGCCCCGGCCCGCGCCTCCACGACGAAGGCGCCGGGGCGTGGCAAGGCAAAATCGAAACCGGCACCCTCATCCCCTCCCCCGTTCGAGGCGCCGCAGCTCTGCACCCTCGTCGACGCCGTACCGGGCGGCAGCGAGTGGCTAAACGAGGTGAAATACGACGGTTATCGCGCGTTGATCGCGATCGGCGGTGGGAAGGCGCGCGTGTTCACCCGCAGCGGGCTCGATTGGACCGACAAATTCGCCGCGATCGCCGACGCTGCCGCGCGCCTGCCGGTGGGCAGCGCGCTGATCGACGGCGAGATCGTCGCCTTTCGCGACGGGCGCCCGGATTTTTCGACTCTGAAGGACGCGATCTCCGGCGGCGGCGACATGACCCTGTTTGCGTTCGACGTGCTGGAGCTTGATGGCGAAGATCTGCGCGCGCTGCCCAATATCGATCGCAAGGAACGATTGCGGCCCCTTCTCGCGAACGCGGCGCCGCGGCTGCAGTTCGCCGAGCATGTCGTCGGCGCGGGCGAACGCCTGTTCGAGACGATGTGCAACGAAGGCCTTGAGGGGATCGTGTCGAAACGTGCCGACGCGCCCTATCGCGGCCGCCGCACGCAGGCGTGGCTGAAGATCAAATGCACACGCCGGCAGGAATTCGTCATCGTCGGATGGCTTCCGTCGGACAAGAAGCGCGGCTTCCGCTCGCTGCTGCTGGGCGTGCACGAGGACGGCGCGCTGCGATATGCGGGGAAGGTCGGCACCGGCTTCTCCGCCGAGCTGATGAACGATCTGCGGACGCAACTCGACAGGCTTGCCCGCAAGACCGCGACCGTCGCGGCGCCGCGCGCGGCGGTGCGCGGCGCACATTGGGTAACACCCCGGCTGGTGGCCGAGATCGCCTTTACCGAAACGACCCCCGATGGCGTATTGCGGCATCCGAGCTTCCTGGGGCTGCGTGGCGACAAATCCGCCAGCGACGTCACGCTCGAACGCCCCGCTCCTTCCTCGGCCGCGACGCCGCCCGCCAGCGCGGTCAAGGTGTCGAGCCGCGATCGGGTGATCTTTCCCGACAGCAAGGTCACCAAGGGGCAACTCGCGGATTATTATGCCGCGATCGCGCCGATCATGCTGCCATGGGTCGCGCGCCGCCCGATCAGCCTTGTCCGCTGCCCGCAGGGGCGCGGCAAACAATGCTTCTTTCAGAAGCATGACGCGGGGTCGTTCGGCGAGCAGGTGCATCGCGTGCCGATCCGCGAAAAGGACGGGTCGACCGAGGATTATCTCTATCTCGACAGCGCCGACGGGCTGGTGGCGTGCGTGCAGATGGGGACGATCGAATTCCATGGCTGGGGCGCGACGGTCGATGCGCTCGAATGCCCGGACCGGCTGGTCTTCGACCTCGATCCCGACGAGGGGCTGGACTTCGCCGATACCAAGCGCGCCGCCGAGCATCTGAAGGCGCAGCTCGCCGAACTGGGGCTGGTCAGCTTTCCGTTGCTGTCGGGTGGCAAGGGGGTACACGTCGTGGTGCCGCTCACCCCGCGCGCGGATTGGCCGGCCGTCAAGGATTTCGCGGATCGGTTCGCGCGCGCACTGGCGCAGGCGGAGCCCGACCGTTTTACCGCGACGATGGCCAAGGCGAAGCGCAAGGGGCGGATCTTCATCGACTGGCTCCGCAATCAGCGCGGCGCGACCGCGATCATGCCTTATTCGGCCCGCGCGCGCGCCGGCGCGCCGGTGGCGGCGCCGGTTTCATGGAGCGAGTTGCGCGATCTTGACACCGCCGCGCGATGGCATGTCGAGGATCTCGACGATCTGCTGGCGCGCGCGACATCCCGCGCGTTGCAGGGGTGGGGCGTGGCGGATCAGACGCTGCCGGATCTGTAGGCCCGCGCGCCCGGATCGCGCACCCCATAAGCCCCCTGCAAAACCTTTGTCTTGCATCGCAGCATCGCCTAGGGTCGCTGGCCGCCAGTTGAGGGGGAGTGCGTGGCGACCCAACCTGCTGACACCGATGCCGCTGCGCATGCGCTTCGCTGGGCGGCGGATCATGCCCGCGGCGGTGGCGCCGCCGACGTGTTCCATGATCCCGCCGATCCCGCCTGGCGCGCGATGCTGGAGGAATTGTCCGCGGTCGCGGGCGACGATCTGGGCCATGCGCGCGAACGGGTGCAGCGCCATGCCGCCGATATCGGCACGGGCTTTCGCATCATCGGCGAGGAAGCCGAACGGCCCTGGCCGCTCAGCCCGGTGCCGCTGCTGATCGAGGCGGCGGAATGGCGCACGATCGAACGCGGCGTCATCCAGCGCGCGGAGCTGCTCGAAACGATCCTGCGCGATCTGTACGGCGACGCGACGCTGGTATCGCGCGGGCAATTGCCCGCCGCGGTGGTGGCGGGCAGCCCCTTTTTCCTGCGGCCGATGGTGGGACAGGAGCCGCCCGGCGGGTGCCATCTGCATTTCGTGGCGATCGACCTGGGGCGTGGGCCGTCCGGGGAGTGGCGCGTCCTGGCCGATCAGCTGCGCACCCCGACGGGCGCCGGCTACGCCCTGGAAAACCGGTTGGCAATCAGCCGCACGCTGGGCGGCCTCCAGTCGCGGCTCAACGTGCGTCGCCACGCCCCCTTCTTCGCCGCGTTCCGCGACGGCCTGGCGGCCGCCTGCCGCCGCGCCGATCCGCGCATCGGGCTGCTCACCCCGGGACGCTATAATCCCAGCTACGCCGAACAGGCGCATCTCGCGCGCTACCTCGGTTTCCTGCTGGTCGAGGGCGAGGATCTCGCCGCGCTGGACGACAAATTATACGTTCGGACGATCGGCGGGCTGAAACGGATCGATGCGTTGTGGCGGCGGCTCGATCCGCGCCTGCTCGATCCGCTGGCGTTCGATTCCACCTCCCGGATCGGCGTGCCGGGCCTGATCGATGCCTGGGCAGAGGGCAATGTCGTGCTCGCCAACGCGCCGGGCGCCGGCGTGCTGGAAAGCGCCGCCTTCGCGGCGTTCCTGCCGCAGCTGGCGACCCGGTTGACCGGCGCCGACCTGATCCTGCCCAATATCGCCACCTGGTGGTGTGGCCAGCCGGTCGAGGCGGCGCATGTCGCGGCCGAATTCGGTTCGATGCTGCTCGCCAGCGCATTCGGCGCGCGGACGCTGGGTCTGCCGGGCGATCGGCCCGTCGCCGGGGCGGATCTCGACGCCGCCGCCCGCGCCGCCTTCATCGACGATCTGGCGCGGCGCCCGCAGGATTATGTCGGGCAGGAAGTGGTACGGCTCTCGACGATGCCGGTGGTGATCGGCGACCGGCTGGAGCCGCGCCCCTTCACGCTGCGGGTGTTCGCCGCGCGCGACGCGGCTGGCGCGTGGCAGGTGATGCCGGGCGGCTTCGCGCGGATCGGCGAGCATCCCGATCCCCGCGCCGCGGTGCTCGGCGAAGGCACATGGTCCGCCGACGTATGCGTCTATGGCAGCGATCCGGTCGCCCCGATGTCGCTGCTGCCGGCCGCCGATTCGCTGCACGTCCGCCGTAATCCGGGAACGCTGCCCAGCCGGGTGGCGGACAATTTCTTCTGGCTCGGGCGGTATCTGGAACGCGGCGAGGCGTTGCTGGCGATCATCCGCGTGATGCTGGGCAATTCGATCGATGCCGATGCCGGCGCGGCGCTGGGATCGGATACGGTCGGGCGACTGGTGGGGGAGATCGTCGCCAGCAACGCCGCCCCGCGCCCCGACAGCCTGCGCCGCGCCGACCTGACGCAGTTTGCGCGCATCGCGATGGAATCGACCGGCGATACGTGGCAGTCGGTCGCCGCGATCAATGCGCATGCGGCGCGGATCGCGGCCGGATCGCGCGACCGGCTGTCGGCGGATATGGTCCGCCTGCTCGACGCGCCCTTCCCCGCGCATCGCGGCATGCTCGATCGGGCGGGATCGCTGCAACGTCGCTATGCCGCGATCGCCGGCCTGTCCTCGGAACATATGGGCCGCACCGCCGCCTGGCGGTTCCTCGATCTGGGGCGCCGGGTGGAACGCGGCCAGGCGACCGCGCGCGCCGCCCGCGCGTTCGGCATGGCGGGCGCATCGCTCGACGATCTGTCGACGCTGCTCGATCTTGCCGACAGCCAGATCAGCTATCGCCAACGCTATCTGACCGGGATCGCGCGCGTCCCGGTGGTCGATCTGACCGTGCTCGACCCCGGCAATCCGCGCGCGCTGGCGTTCCAGGTCGATGCGATCCGCGAGCATCTGGCGAAGCTGCCTGTTCTCGACGACGACGGCATGGCCGAACCGCAACAGATCGAGGCGACCGGGATCCACGCGCTGGTGGCGACCGCGCAGGCCACGACGCTCGACGCCGCGATGCTGGGCGAAGTGGAGCGACGCCTCGCGCGGCTCTCCGAAGCGATCGCGCGACGCTATTTCCTGCAGGGCGCGGAGCCGCTGCGCGCGGGCGGGCTGACGCTGGCGTGAGCGCGGCGCCCTTCCCTTCGTCGCGCGTGGCATGCCCGGGCATGCCCGGCACAGCCGATCGCGACTGACCATCATGCGCTACGACATCCGCCACATCACCCGTTTCGACTATGGCAATTCGGTCAAGTTCGTGCGCTGCAACCTGCGGTTGCGGCCGATCGACTGGCCGGGGCAGAAGCTCGACCACTACGAACTGATCGTCTCCCCCGCCGGGCGGGCGACCCCGGCGCGGGCGGAGGCGGGGCTGGCGCATGTCACCCGGCTGGTCGTGTCCGAGCCGGTGCGCCGGCTGACGATCGAGAGCGTCGCACGGATGACCGTCGACCGGCTCGTTCCCGTGCCCGATGCGGGCGATCCGACGCTGGGCGATATCGCGGCATGGGCACGCGCCTCGAACGATCTGTCCGCCGCCAGCCCCGCGCCCTATCTTTTCCCCTCCCCGCTGATCCCGCTCGACCGCGAAATCGCCGCCTATTGCGCGCCCGACCTGTCGCCAGAGCGCAACGCGCTCGAGGCCGGGATCGCGCTGGCCCAGCGCATCCAGCGAGACTTTGCGTTCGATTCCACCGCCACGCTGGTGGACACCCCCCCGCACGAGGCATTCCGGCAGCGGCGTGGCGTGTGTCAGGATTTCGCGCAGATCATGATCACCGGCCTGCGTGCCGCCGGGCTGCCCGCCGCCTATGCCTCGGGCTATATCCGCACCATCCCGCCGCCCGGCGAGCCGCGCCTCGTCGGGGCGGATGCGACCCATGCCTGGGTGCTGTTGTGGTGCGGCCCGGCGCGCGGCTGGGTCGGCGTCGATCCCACCAACGGCATCTGGATGGCCGGCGACCATATCGTCATGGCGGTGGGCCGCGATTATGCGGAGATCGCGCCCGTCGACGGCGTCGTGCTGGGATCGGGTGCGCAATCGATGGAGGTCAGCGTCGACGTCGCGCCGCTGGACGAGCCGCGATGATTGCACTGCGACAACGATCGCCCCACATAGGCGGGTAACACACCAACCGGGGATAATATGGCCGATCCATATGCGACGCTGGGCGTGGCACGCAGCGCCAGCGAAGCGGACATCAAGAAGGCGTATCGGAAGCTCGCGAAGGAGCTGCATCCCGATCGCAACACGGACAATCCGAAGGCCGCCGAACGCTTCTCGCAGGTGACTTCGGCATACGATCTGTTGATGGACAAGGACAAGCGCGCGCGGTTCGATCGCGGCGAAATCGATGGTGACGGCAATCCGGCCGCGCCGTTCGGCTTCGGCCCCGGCGCTGGCGGCGCGCGTCCCGGCGCTGGCGGTTTTCGCCCGCAGAATTTCGAGTTCGGTGGTGACGGCGCCGACATGTCCGATATCTTCGAAGGGTTGTTCGGCGGGCGTGGCAATGGCGGATTTGCCAGCGGTTTCGGGCGGCGCGGCGCACCGCCGCCCAAGGGCGCCAATGTCGGCTACCGCCTGCAGGTGCCCTTCGTCGACGCCGCCGCGCTCGCGCCGCAGCGGGTGACGCTGGGCGACGGCCGCACGATCGATTTGAAGCTGCCCGCCGGTGTCGATACCGGCACGCAGATGCGCCTGTCGGGCAAGGGCGAGGCCGGGCCGGGCGGCGCGGGCGATGCGATCGTCACGATCGAGGTGCAGCCGCACCGCTTCTTCACCCGCGACGGTGACGATGTGCGGCTGGACCTGCCGATCACGCTGCGCGAGGCGGTGCAGGGCGGCAAGGTGAAATGCCCGACGGTGGAAAATCCGGTGATGATCACCGTCCCCGCCGGCAGCACCTCGGGCAAGACGCTGCGGCTGAAGGGAAGAGGATTTCATCGCAAGGGCGGGGAACGCGGCGATCAGCTCGTCACGCTGGTGGTCGACGTGCCCGCGAACGATCCCGCGCTGCAGGCTTTTGTCGCCGATTGGGAAGGCGGGGGGAACCCGCGCGCCGCGATGGGCGTCTGATCCGGCGTGACTGATGGGTGGACGGCACTTACTCCCGAGGATCGTGGCCGCCACCGTGGCGCGGCGCGCCGTCGGCTGGACCGGCAACGCGCCCGCGTTCGGCCGGTTTTGCATGCATGGGATGTAACCCGACGGGCGTTGCTGGGCGTCTATAACGACGGTTTCATGCACGCCGGCAACCTTGCCTATCTGGCGCTGATGACGGTGTTTCCCTTCTTCATCGTCGCCGCCGCGATCGCCTCCGTCTTCGGGCAGAGTAACGAGGTGCAGCATGCGGTCAGCAGCTTCCTGTCGGTGCTGCCGCCGAACGTCGCCGATATTCTGCGCAAGCCGATCGCGGACGTGCTGGCGGCGCGCACCGGGTCGCTGCTATGGCTCGGCGCGCTGGTCGGCCTGTGGACCGTCGGCAGTTTTGCCGAGACGATCCGCGACATCTTCCGTCGCGCTTATGGCACGAAGAGCACGCAATCGCTGTGGCGCGCGCGCCTGGGATTGAGCCTCGCGATCATCGCGTCGGTCATCATCGCGCTGGTCTCGTTCCTGGTGCAGGGCGTGCTGACCGCGGCGGAGCAGTTCATCTACCGGCTGTTGCCGCTCGCCCAGGATGTGGCAAGCTGGCTGGGGCTGGCGCGGCTGGTGCCCGCGGTGATCATGTTCGGCGCGCTGTACATGCTGTTCTATTCGGTAACCCCCGGGAAATACCGTCGCACGCACAGCCGCAAATGGCCCGGCGCGCTGTTCACCACCTTATGGTGGGTCAGCATGACCGCTGCCCTGCCGCTCGTCCTCGCGCAGCTCGGCGGCTACGATCTCACCTATGGCAGCCTCGCCGGGGTAGTGGTGATGCTGCTGTTCTTCTATCTGATCGGTCTGGGCCTCGTTTTCGGTGCACACCTGAACGCGGCACTGGCGGAGCCGCCGGAACCGGTAGTAGAGGGGTCCGTAACAATAGAGACGTAAACCATAAGGGCGGTATCGGCGTGAACGGATTGATGGCGGGCAAGCGGGGGCTCATCATGGGGCTGGCGAACGACAAGTCGCTGGCCTGGGGCATCGCCAGAAAACTGAGCGAGGCGGGGGCTGAACTCGCCTTCTCCTATCAGGGCGCGGCGATGGAAAAGCGGGTGCGCCCGCTGGCGGAGCAGCTCGGCGTGGCGCGGCTCTACGATTGCGACGTCGCCGACATGACCGCGCTGGACGACACTTTCGCCCAACTGGCGAAGGAATGGCCGACGATTGATTTCGTGGTGCATGCGATCGGCTTTTCCGACAAGTCGCAGCTGCGCGGCAAATTCTATGATACCACGCTCGACAACTTCCTTTTGACGATGAACATCTCCGCTTATTCGCTCGTGGCGGTGGCGCAGCGCGCTCGCGCGATGATGCCGGAGGGCGGCGCGATCCTGACGCTGACCTATTACGGCGCCGAAAAGGTGATCCCGCATTATAACGTCATGGGGGTCGCCAAGGCGGCGCTGGAAACCAGCGTGAAATATCTCGCGGTCGATCTCGGGCCGGAGAATATCCGCGTCAACGCGATCTCCGCCGGGCCGATCCAGACGCTGGCGGCACGCGGCATCGGCGATTTCAACTACATCCTCAAGTGGAACGAACTGAACTCCCCGATGCGCCGGACGGTGACCATCGACGATGTCGGCGGTGCGGGCCTGTACATGCTGTCCGACCTGTCGAGCGGTGTCACCGGCGAGATCCATCATGTCGACGCCGGCTATAACGTGATCGGCATGAAGGCCGAGGATGCGCCGGACATCGCGCTCGCCTGAGACGCCGGCGATGACGATCGCGATCCGTCCCGCCGGTGCGGCGCATGTCGCCGCGATCGACGGCTTGTTGCGCGCCAGCGTCGCCCGTGCCGAGGAAGCCGATCTGGTGCGGCGATTGTGCATCGACGGCGACATGGTGCTGATGCTGGTCGCCACCGACGAGGATGACGGCGACGCGCTGGTCGGCGCGGTCGCGTTCAGCCGGATGACGGTCGATGTCGCCGGACAGGCGGTGGCGGCGGTCGCGCTCGCCCCGGTCGCGGTCGCCCCCGCTTACCGCCACCACGGCGTCGCGGAAGCGTTGATCCAGGCGGGGCTGGAGCGGCTGGAGCAGGCCGGTGTGGTGCTGTGCTTCGTCCTGGGCGACCCGGCCTATTACCGGCGCTTCGGCTTTCACCCCGATTTCGCGCGCCAGTTCGCGTCTCCCTATGCCGGCGACTATCTGATGGCACTGCCGCTGCAGGGCGGGCTGATGCCATGCGGAGCGCGAGGTGCGGCGCGCCATGCGGCAGCGTTCGCCGCACTGGGCTGAGCGCGGCGATACGCTGGACGTTTGCCGCGCCCCGCGCCGTCATCGACGCCCCTGTCGCGCGCGCGTCAGTTCTGGCACAGGGCACATGTCACGCTGGCGCGACATCGTATCGCTGATGAATTGTTCGGATCCATACGCATGAGCTTCAACACTTTCGGCCGCGTCTTTCGCTTCACCACCTGGGGGGAAAGCCATGGGCCGGCGCTGGGCGCGGTGGTCGACGGGTGCCCGCCGGGGGTGGAATTGACCGAGGCCGATATCCAGCCGTGGCTCGACAAGCGCCGCCCCGGCCAGTCGCGCTTCACGACGCAGCGGCGCGAACCGGATGAGGTACGGATCCTGTCGGGCGTGTTCGAGGGGCGGACGACCGGCACGCCGATCAGCCTGATGATCGAGAATACAGACCAGCGGTCAAAGGATTATGCCGAGGTGGCGCTGGCCTATCGTCCCGGCCACGCCGATTACGCCTATGACGCGAAATACGGCTTCCGCGATTATCGCGGCGGCGGCCGATCCTCCGCGCGCGAAACGGCGGCGCGGGTGGCGGCGGGCGCGGTGGCGCGGCGCGTGATCCCACAGGTAACGGTGCGCGCCTGGGTGGAGGCGATCGGCGGCGACACGATCGACCCCGCGAACTTCGACGAGGCGCAGATCGACGCCAATCCCTTCTTCTGCCCCGACGCCGCCGCCGCCGCCCGCTGGGAGGCGACGGTCGATGCCGCGCGCAAGGCGGGGTCGTCGCTGGGCGCGGTCGTCGCGTGCCGGGCGACCGGGGTGCCCGCCGGCTGGGGGGCGCCGCTCTATGCCAAGCTGGACAGCGAGCTGGCGGCGGCGTGCATGAGCATCAATGCGGTCAAGGGCGTCGAGATCGGCGACGGCTTCGGCGCGGCTGCCCTGTCTGGTGAGCAGAATGCCGACGCGATGCGCCCCGGTGCCGACGGGCCCGCATTCCTTGCCAATCATGCCGGGGGGATCGCCGGTGGGATCGCCACCGGACAGCCGGTGACGCTGCGTGTCGCCTTCAAGCCGACCAGCTCGATCCTGACCGCGGTGCAGACCGTCACCCGTACCGGCGAGGCCACCGAGATCGCGACGCGGGGCCGGCACGATCCCTGCGTCGGCATCCGTGGCGTGCCGGTGGTGGAAGCGATGGTCGCGCTGGTGCTGGCGGATCAGGCGCTATTGCACCGCGCGCAATGCGGGTGACATCCGCCGATCGTGACACTGCCCATCACCACCGCCAAAGAGGTTCCACGACGAAGCGAGAGATTTAAAGGGCTGACGCAGGTCAGGTTATGGAACGACGCATAGGGTTAATCTGTTGAAAACTTTAAGGTCAGCAGGAGAGACTATCGTGCGTTCGATGATCATTATGACGACGGCAGCATTTTTGTTGCCGGCAGCCGCCACGGCGCAGACGACCGGGACGGGCACCGCTGGCTCCACGATGGGCACCCAGAGCGGCGCCGGATCGATGAGCACGGGAAGCACCGGGATGCAGACGGGCCCGCAATCCCCCAGCCCGACCGCCACATCGGCGACCAGCGGGCGTGACCGGACGACGACGCGCTCTCGCAGCAACCGGACTCGTGGCAGCGCGAGCGGTTCGACCACCGGCACGATGAACGGCAGCACGATGTCGCCCAGCGGCTCGGCGACGACGACCGGGACGATGGGTACCGATCCGATGGGCAGCGATCCCAGCGGCACGATGACTCCGCCGACTGCGGGGCCGACCACCGGGACGACTCCGCCGCAGGGCTAAGCACCGCACGGCAACAAGCGAACGGCCCCGGGAGCGATCCCGGGGCCGTTTTCTTATGCGCTATCGACGTGCTTCAGTCCGCGAACGGATCGCGTACCAGGATCGTGTCGTCGCGCTCGGGGCTGGTCGACACCAGCGCCACCGGGCAGCGGATCAATTCCTCGACGCGACGGATATATTTGATCGCCTGCGCGGGCAGATCGGCCCAGCTACGTGCGCCGGCGGTCGAATCCTGCCAGCCTTCCATCACCTCGTAGATCGGCTCGACCAGCGCCTGATCGGCGGCATGTGCCGGGAAATAATCCAGCGTTTCTCCGCGCAGGCGGTAGCCGGTGCAGATCCGCACCTCGTCGAACCCATCGAGCACGTCGATCTTTGTCAGCGCGATGCCGGTGATACCACCCACCGCCGCCGATTGCCGTACCAGCACCGCATCGAACCAGCCACACCGACGCTTGCGCCCGGTGACGGTGCCGAATTCATGCCCGCGCACCCCCAGCCGCTCGCCGGTATCGTCCTCCAGTTCGGTCGGGAACGGGCCGGAGCCGACGCGGGTGGTATAGGCCTTCGCGATACCCAGCACGAAGCCCACCGCCGACGGCCCCAGCCCGGACCCGCCCGCCGCGGTGCCAGCGATCGTGTTGGAGGACGTGACGAATGGATAGGTGCCGTGATCGATATCGAGCAGCACTCCCTGCGCGCCTTCGAACAGGATGCGCTTGCCGCCCTCTTTCGCGGCATTCAGATCACGCCACACCGGCTTGGCGAAGGGCAGCACGAACGCCGCGATCGAACGCAGCTCCGCGATCAGCGCGGCACGGTCGATCGGCGCTTCGCCGAAACCGGCACGCAATGCGTCATGATGCGCGGTCAGCCGGTCGAGTTGCGGTCCCAGATCGTCGAGATGCGCCAGATCACAGACGCGGATCGCGCGGCGCCCGACCTTGTCCTCATATGCGGGGCCGATGCCACGCCGCGTCGTGCCGATCTTGCCCGCCCCGCTCGCATCTTCGCGCAGGCCGTCGAGATCGCGGTGGAACGGCAGGATCAGCGCGCAATTGTCGGCGATGCGCAGCGTGTCCGGCGTGGCGACGACACCCTGTTCCGCCAGCCGCTCGATCTCGGCCTTCAGCGCCCAGGGATCCAGCACCACGCCGTTACCGATCACCGATGGCGTGCCGCGCACGATCCCCGACGGCAGCAACGACAGTTTGTAGGTCTTGTCGCCGACGACCAGCGTATGCCCGGCATTATGCCCGCCCTGAAAGCGGACGACGACATCCGCGCGCTCGGCCAGCCAGTCGACGATCTTGCCTTTGCCTTCGTCGCCCCATTGCGCGCCGATGACTGCTACATTGGCCATGGATACAGGTCTCCGCCTGCCGGGCGAACCCGCGCGCCCTTCGACAGGACTCGGCGCGCGAGTGGTTCAGCGATGTCGCGGCGGCGGGTAGCGGGGTGACGACGACAGGTCAACCGCTCCCCGCCCGCTAAAGTCAAAGTGCAACGAAAATGGCGCGAGGCTGCAACACCGCTCTGCCATGCGCGCGGCGACGACGAACAACGCGGAGACCGATCGCATGGTTCGCCTTGGCCGACGCTGGCGCATTGCCGCCCTGTCCATCATCATTGCCGCCTCCACCGGATCGATTCCATCACAGGGCCATGACGGCGCGATCGAACGCACGCGCTTCATCGGCGCGCTGCCGCTGGATGGCGAACTGTTCCACGTCCAGGGGCTGGAGGTGGATGGCGATCGCCTGTGGGTCACCTCGGTCGATCGACGCGCGCATCGCGGCTATCTGCACCTTTTCGACCGCCGCACCGGACGCTTCGTGCGGCGTATCGAGCTGACCGATGGCGCGCGCTATCCTCCCGGCGGGATATCCCGGCAGGGAAGTTCCTTGTGGATCCCGGTCGCCGAAATGCGCCCCAACAGCAGCGCGGACCTGATCGAGCTGGACGCGAATACGCTGCGGGAGCGCCGCCGCATCCGCGTCGCTGACCATCTCGGCTGTATCGCCGCGCGCGACGGTGAGCTGGTCGCCGGCAATTGGGACAGCCGGCTACTCTACGTTTTCGACCTCAACGATCTTTCGCGCGTGCGTGCCGTGCCCAATCCGTCGCGCACCCATTATCAGGACATGAAATTCGTTGGTGACCAACTCGTCGCCAGCGGCAGTCGGACGTGGCTGAGCGGGACGGTCGACTGGATCGACTGGCCGTCGTTGCAGATCCGCGACACGCTGCGCGCTGGCGCGATCGGCCCGGTGCGTCCGTTCGGCCGTGGCGGGCCGTTCACCGGCGAGGGCATGGCGGTCGACGGACGCGACCTGTTCGTGCTGCCCGAAGACGGGCCAAGCCGCGTCTTCCATTTCCGCCTGACCTCGTAAACCCGACGTCCCAGCACGCGCGGGCGCACGTACCAGGCAATGTGGGCGAGCGTCGCGCTTAGCCCGCCAGCGCGCGCGCTTCCCCGTCGGCGTAGAAATGGGTGCACAATTGCGCCTCGGGCGTGTCGCCGGCTTCGAGCGCCGCGACGGTGACCCAGCCCTGCGCCCGCATTCTGGCGCCCGCCTCGACGGGGGTTCCGAACGGCAGGAACAGCCGTCGCCGCTCGATCGCCGCCGCCCCGCCGACGATCGCATCGGCGTACAGCGAGAAGCCTGCCGCCGCTTCCTCCGCGCCGTCGCCATGCACGATCATATAGGTGCCGCCGCGCCCCAGCTCGCGCATCACGCCGCGCGCGAACAGCGAGAAGCCAAGCCAGGTCTGATATTCGAAGCCATGCCGCTCGGTCGGGTCGAGCGTCAGCGTGACGCCATCGGGCAGCGCCTCCGCGATCGCCGCCAGCCCGTCGAGCCGCGAGGCCAGCGCGCCGTCGCGATCGAATGCGCGCAACTGTTCCAGCGCGCGCGCGAACGGGCCGGCAGCCGCGATCAGCGGCAGATACGCCGGCGCGATCGCCGCGACACCGCCCGCATCCTTGGCGTCCAGCCGCTCACGCAGCGGCGCGATCTGCTCCGCGGCGACCGGCAACGGCCCCGCCGCGAGCGTATCGACAAGGTCCGGCAACGTGAAGTCGATCGACACGCCGGTCACCCCCGCCGCGCCCAGCCCCTCGACCGCGACGCCGACCACTTCCCGCGCGGCGGCGACCGAATCCAGCCCGATCAATTCGGCGCCCACCTGCCGGCGTTCGCGCTGCGGTGCGAGCGGCGAGGCGCGCAGCAACAGCACCGACCCGGCATAGGACAGCCGCACCGGGCGCGGATGATGCCCCATCCGCGTCACCGCGATCCGCGCCACCTGCGCGGTCAGATCGGGGCGGACCGCCATCGTCGTCTGGCTGATCGGATCGACGAAGCGCACCGCGTCGCGCAGCCCGCCCGCCTTCAGCCGCGTCGCCAGCCCCTCGGCGAACTCGACCAGCGGCGGATCGACCCGTTCATAACCGTGCACCCGCGCCGCCTCCAGCACACGCTGCTCCGCCACGCCGACCGCGTCGGCGAACGGTGGCAGACGATCGTGGAATCCTTCGGGAAGCAGGCCGGATCGGGTCATGGCGCCGCGGATAGCGACGACGGCGGCGAATCGCCAGAGCCCGCGGTGGGCGCGGGCGCCGGACCGGGTACGGGCGCCGGCGCGGTATCGTTCGCTGGCGCTGGCGGAGTGCCGGTAACCGGCGCCGGGGTCGTCTCCGCCGGGGCCGCGCCGGTCGGTGCGGGCGCAGTCGCCTTCGGCGCGGTATCGGCGCCGGGGCCGATCGGGATGATCACCGGCGGTGCGCCATTGCGCTGCTTCAGCCGGAACGAGCCCTTCGGCGGCTCGTTCATGCCCCCCACGTCGCCCTTCGAGCGCCCATGCAGCGCGTCGATCTCGTTCTGGCGGCGTTGCAGATAGAAATCGCGCTGGATGGCGTATTTATCGCCCGGCGCCTTATCGAGCGCCTTGTATGTGTCGTCGAACTCCGATCGGTGGTCGAGCGCGCTCAGCACGCTGACCGGGATCGCGAAGCGCAGGTCGGTCACCCCCTGCCCCAGCGTCAGCGGCAAGGCGAGGCGGTCAATCGCGCCGCCCAGAATGTCGCGCACGGTCGTCGGCCCCACCAGCGGCAGATACAGGAACGCACCGTTCGGCACGCCGTAGAAAGCCAGCGTATTGGAGAAGCCGTTGCTGCGCCGCGGCAGATGAAACGGCTTGCGCTTCGCAATGTCGAACACCCCCGCCACGCCGGCGGTGGAATTGATGCCGAAGCGGGCCAGCGTTTCGACGGCCTTGCCGATCTTGTGCTGGAACAGATAGTTGAAGAAGACGATCGGCTCGCGCAGATTGTACAGGAAGTTATGGATGCCGTCGCGGATCGTGCTCGGCACGCCTCGCTTATAGCCGCGCGCGACCGGACCGATCACCGCCTTGTCGACCTTGTCGGTCACGACGAAAGACTTGGCGTTCAGATTGCTGAGCGGGTCTGGCGTTTCCCATCCCTGCTTCGCATGGATGACGATATCCGGCCCGGCGGCCGGATCGGCCCCGGTGCCGTCCGCCACGACCGCACCAGGCGGCGGAACGTCGATCAGCGGGATAAGCGGCGGCGGGGGCGGCGGGTTGGCGATCAGCACCGGCGGGGTCGATTCCGCCACGGCCGTGGTCGCGGCCTGCATGGTCAGAACCAGCGGCGCTGGCTGCTCCGCCACCGCAAGCATCGCAACGAACACGGACCCGATCACGCCACTACCCCCACCGCAACCCACGTCGCCGCAGGCCAAGCGGCTGCCCTATCAAGGAATAGGGGCGTGCGATAGCCCGCCCCATGGCGGCGCGCGGCCACCCCCGGCGACGCCGGCGGGACGGGGCTGGCACACACGCCCCGTCCCGCCGGGCGATCAGAACGACAGGCCCATCGCGGTGCGCACGCCCGGGAGCGCCTTCACCTTCGCGAGCAGCGCGCCATCCACCGCTTCATCGACCGAGAGCAGCAGCACCGCTTCGCCGCCCGCCTGGCGCCGACCGAGGTGGAAGGTGCCGATATTGACCCCCGCCTCGCCCAGCAGCGTGCCGATCCGACCAATGAACCCCGGCGCGTCCTCGTTGACGACATACAGCATCGGACCGACGAGATCGGCCTCGACCTTGATCCCGAACAGTTCCACGAGCCGCGGCGCCGCGTCGCCGAACAAGGTGCCCACCACCGAACGCTCGCCATCGGCGGTGCGCACCGCGACACGCAGCAGCGTATGGTAATCGCCCTCCCGCTCGGTGCGCACCTCGCGCACCTCGACACCGCGATCGCGCGCCAGCACGGGCGCATTGACCATGTTCACCGTCGCGGTCTGCGTGCCGAGGAAGCCCTTCAGCACCGCGCTGGTGATCGGCTTTGGATTGAGCTCCGCCGCCGCCCCCTCGCGATGGATAGAGATCCGGTCGATCGCGCCATGCGCCAGCTGCCCGACTAGGCTGCCCAGCTTTTCCGCCAGCCCCATATACGGCCGCAGCTTCGGCGCTTCCTCCGCCGACAGGCTGGGCATGTTGAGCGCGTTCGTGACCCCACCCGAGACGAGATAGTCCGCCATCTGCTCCGCCACCTGGATAGCGACGTTCACCTGCGCCTCGGTCGTCGACGCGCCCAGATGCGGGGTGGAGATGAAGTTGGGCGTCCCGAACAGCGGCGATTCCTTCGCCGGCTCGCTGACGAACACGTCCAGCGCCGCGCCCGCGATATGCCCCGAATCGAGCCCCTGCTTCAGCGCCACCTCGTCGATCAGCCCGCCCCGCGCGCAATTGACGATCCGCACGCCCTTCTTGGTCTTGGCGAGATTTTCCGCCGACAGGATGTTGCGGGTCTGATCGGTCAGCGGGGTGTGCAGCGTGATGAAGTCGGCGCGCGCCAGCAGCTCGTCGAGCGCCACCTTGGTCACGCCCAGTTCGACCGCGCGCTCCTCGGTCAGGAACGGATCGAAGGCGACGACCCTCATCTTAAGCCCCTGTGCGCGATCGGCGACGATCGAACCGATATTGCCGGCACCGATCAGCCCCAGCGTCTTGCCGGTCATCTCGACGCCCATGAAGCGGTTCTTCTCCCACTTGCCCGCCTGCGTGGAGGCGTCCGCCTCCGGCAACTGGCGCGCGAGCGCGAACATCAGCGCGATGGCATGTTCGGCGGTGGTGATCGAATTGCCGAACGGCGTGTTCATCACCACTACGCCCTTCGCGGAAGCGGCGGGGATATCGACATTGTCGACCCCGATCCCGGCACGGCCGACCACCTTCAGATTGGTGGCGTGTTCGAGGATGTCCTTCGTCACCTTGGTCGAGCTACGGATCGCGAGGCCGTCATATTCCCCGATGATCGCCTTCAGCTCGTCGGGGGTCTTGCCGGTAATCTCGTCCACCTCGACCCCGCGTTCGCGGAAAATCTCGGCAGCGCGCGGGTCCATCTTGTCGGAAATCAGTACCTTGGGCATGATCTACACTCCGTCGCCCCTGCGCAGGCGGGGGCTTGTTTCTTGTGAATGGGGGATAGCGGCTGACACGGGCGCGATGCGGCGCGTGTCAGCAGCAGAAAGGGAACAGGCAGACATCGGCCCCCGCCTTCGCAGGGGCGATGCTCAGGCCTTCGCCGTCGCGTAGGCCCAGTCGAGCCACGGGCCGAGCGCCGCGATATCGGCGGTATCCACCGTCGCGCCGCACCAGATGCGCAGCCCCGGCGGAGCGTCGCGATACCCGCCGATGTCGAAGGCGGCGCCTTCCGCCTCCAGCAGCGACACCATCTTCTTGATAACCGCTTCGTCCGCATCGACCGTCAGGCAGACGCTGGTTTTCGACCGCGACGCCTCGTCCACGGCGAGATGCCCCAGCCAGTCACGCTCCGCGACGATCCGATCCAGCGCGGCGGCATTGGCGTCGGATCGCGCGATCAAGCCGCCAGCGCCGAGCCCCTTGGCCCATTCCAGCGCCCAGATCGCATCCTCGACCGCCAGCATCGAAGGCGTGTTGATCGTCTCGCCCTTGAATACGCCCTCGGTCAGCTTGCCCTTGGAGACGAGGCGGAACACCTTCGGCAGCGGCCAGGCGGGAGTGTAGCTTTCCAGCCGCTCGACCGCGCGTGGGCCCAGAATGAGCACGCCGTGCGCGCCCTCGCCGCCCAGCACCTTCTGCCAGCTGAACGTCGCGACATCGATCTTGTCCCACGGCAGGTCGTAGGCGAACACGCCGCTGGTCGCATCGGCGAAGCACAGCCCCTCGCGATCGTCCGCGATCCAGTCGCCATTCGGCACGCGCACGCCGCTGGTGGTGCCGTTCCAGGTGAACAGCACGTCGTTCGACCAATCGACCTGGCGAAGATCGGGCAGTTGGCCGTAATCGGCGCGGATCACCGTCGGATCGATCTTCAGCTGCTTGACCGCGTCGGTCACCCAGCCCTCACCGAAGCTTTCCCAGGCCAGCGCGGTCACCGGGCGAGCGCCGAGCATCGTCCACATCGCCATTTCATAGGCGCCGGTGTCGGAGCCGGGGACGATGCCGATGCGGTGGGTGTCGGGCAGGTTCAGCAGTTCGCGCATCAGGTCGATGCAATATTGCAGGCGCTGCTTGCCCAGTTTCGAGCGGTGCGACCGCCCGAGCACGTCGGTCGCGAGCCTGGCCGGATCATAGCCGGGCGGCTTGGCGCAGGGACCGGAGGAAAAATGCGGACGCGCCGGTTTGGTGGCGGGCTTCGCAGGCGCAAGAACGGCGTCGGCGGCAGTCGAATCAGTCATGTCAGACTCTCCTCACAGAGAGCACGCGCGGCGTTGGGACCGCGTGGCCCGTCGACGGCCCTAGCGGCGGCGCCCCACCTTGGCAACCTCCCGTCGCGCCGACGACTCTCTTCGTCACCACGGGCTTGTTCCGGGGGGCGCCGTGCCGCAAGCCGACGCGATGCGGGATCAGCGGATGGGCGGCCGCCGGATCGGGTCCGGCATGACATGGGTATCATTGGTGCTGGCCCTCGCCGCCTGCGGCCGGATGGAACGGCCCGCACCGCAACCGCCGCGCCCCGAGGTCGCCGGCCCATCCGCGCGCGAAACCGCGCAATGTTTCGCCGATCTGCGCGCGCTGGGGGTCGAATTCCAGCCGCTCCCGGATCGCCGGACGGGACCGGGCTGCGCATTGATCGGCACCGTCAAGCTGCTCGACATCGGGGTGCCGACCGCCAATCTGGGCGCGATCCGGTGCGGTCAGGCGCGTGCCTTCGCCGCCTGGGCGCGCAACGGCGTCGCCCCCGCCGCCTATCAGATCCTCGGGTCGGAATTGTCGCGGATCGTCAGCATGGGCAGCTACGCCTGCCGCAACACCGTCGGCACCACCGGGCCGGCGCGACGTTCCGGCCATGCGATCGCCAACGCGATCGATATCGCCGCGTTCGAGCTGAAGGACGGCCGCCGCATCTCGATCCTGTCGGACTGGCATTCGCCCGATCCGGCGGTGCGACGCTTCCTGACGACGAGCCACACCTCCGCCTGCCGGCGCTTCGGGACGGTGTTGTCGCCGGATTATAACGCGGCGCACCGAGACCATCTGCACCTCGAGGACGATGGCGCGCATTTCTGCCGCTGATCGGAACGTTGCGGCCCGGGCCGGCTTATTGCGGCTGTCATCTTTGAGGCCTATCGACCGCCCATGTCAGATACACGAGTACCCAGCCGCGTCTTTCCCCGTGCAAAGCAGGATGCCGACGCCGCCGCCCACAATATCGCCACCCCGCAGACCGAAAGCCCCGCCTATCGGCTCGCGTTCCAGGACATGGATTTCCTGCTGCGCGAGGATCTGCGGCCGGTGCGCTTCCAGCTGGAGCTGCTGAAGACGCAGTTGCTGCTCGACGAGGCGCATATCGGCTCCACCTTCGTTTTCTATGGCTCGGCGCGTATTCCCGAGCCCGACAAGGCGCAGGCACTGCTCGATATGGCGACCGACGAGAAAAGCCGCCGCATCGCCGAGCGGCTGGTGGCGAAGAGCAAATATTACGACATGGCGCGCGAGCTGGCGCAATTATGCTCCAACTTCCCGCGTGACGAAGCCGGGCGGCGCCATTTCGTCGTCTGTTCCGGCGGCGGCCCGTCGATCATGGAGGCCGCCAATCGCGGCGCCGCCGACGTCCATGCCGAATCGATCGGGCTCAACATCGTGCTGCCGCATGAACAGGCCCCCAATCCCTATGTCACGCCGTCGCTCAGCACGCAGTTCCACTATTTCGCGCTGCGCAAGATGCACTTTTTGCTCCACGCCCGCGCACTGGCGGCGTTCCCGGGCGGATTCGGCACCTTCGACGAGCTGTTCGAACTGCTGACACTGGTTCAGACCGGCAAGGTCGAACCGATCCCGGTGCTGCTGTTCGGACGCGAGTTCTGGGAGCGCGTCGTGAATTTCGAGGCGCTGGTGGAAGAGGGCGTGGTGTCCGAACGCGACCTCGCGATCTTCCGTTATGTCGACAGTGCCGCGGAAGGCTGGGCCGTGGTGCAGGACTTCTATCGCGCCCGCGCGGAACAGGCGGCGCGCTGAACGCAAGCATCTCCGCCCCGACCGCCACCGCGGCCGGGGCGACGGCGCCTTATGGCTTCGCCGATGGCGGCACCACCGCGAGGCCCTTGTCCTTCTGCGCCGCCGGATCGACCGAGGGAGCGCCGGAGGCGGGAGTGCCGTGATTGGCGAGATCGGCGGTGTCGCCCTTCGCGCTATCGGTGACGTTCGCCACCGCCGCCGCATCAGCCGGCTTCGCATCCGCGGCGGGGGCCGCCGGCAGCGGCAGGTTCGATCCCTGCTGGTTCAGATACAGGATCACATTGGCGCGATCCTGCGGGTTGCCCAGCCCGGCGAAGGTCATCTTCGTGCCGTTGGCGAACTTGCGCGGCGACGTCAGCCACGCGTCCATCTTCTCGAAGTCCCAATTGCCGCCGACGCCCTTCAGCGCGTCGGAGAAGGCGAACCCGCCCTTGCCCTGCGCGATCCCCTCGCCAAGGGTGGCGTACAGATTCGGGCCGATGCCGTTCGCGCCGCCCTGGTTGATCGTGTGGCACGCGGCGCACTTCTTGAAGACGTCGGCGCCTTTGGCCGCGTCGGCGGTCGCCAGACGGGTCGCGATCGGCGCCGCCGCCTCACCGCCGCCGCCAGCGCCGGCCTCTTCGACGCCCTCGATCGGGTAGCCCATCTTCTCGGGGCGTTCGCCATGGAACATCATACCGCCCACGATCGAAAGCCCCAGGGCAACACCGGCCCCCGCCAGTACCCAGCCCGCAATCGTGTTGTTCCGATCGTCCATGTGCGCCATCCGCCCCTTTTGATTGTGGCAACCCATAGAAAAGCGATCTGCGCACCGCAAGCGCTTGAGCGTAACGCGCCCGTCTTCTACGTCGCCGCTCCATCATGGAGAATTACGCCGCCCCCGCCCGATCGCTCGTCGCCACGCTGTCCGCCGCCGCCGCCGCCGCGCCGGAACGGGCGGTCGCCTTCCAGGGCGCGCCCGGCGCGAACAGCCATGTCGCGGTGACCGAAGCCTTTCCCGACGCACTGGCGCTGCCCTGTTTCGACTTCGACGACGCGCTGGAGGCGGTGAAGGACGGGCGCGCCGGCTGCGCGATCATTCCGATCGAAAATTCGCTCCACGGCCGCGTCGCCGACATTCATTTCCTGTTGCCGGAATCGGGGCTGGTGATCGTCGGGGAGCATTTCCTGGCGATCCGCCACGCCCTGATGGGATGCGGCCCGCGCGACGGCGTGCGCCACGCGATGAGCCATCCGCAGGCGCTGGGGCAATGCCGCCACTGGCTGAAGGCGCATGGCATCGCGCCAATGAGCTACCCCGACACCGCCGGGGCGGCGGCGGTGGTGGCGGAGGCGCGCGACCCATCGGTCGCCGCGCTCGCCCCGCCCGGCGCGGCGGCGCTGTACGGGCTGGATCTGCTGGCCACCGATATCGCCGATGCGGACCACAACACCACCCGCTTCGTGACGCTGGCGCGCGGCGCCCGACCGCTCACCGGCGCGGGTCCGTGGATGACCAGCTTCATCTTCGAGGTAAGGAACGTGCCGGCGGCGCTGTACAAGGCGATGGGCGGGTTCGCGACCAACGGCGTCAACATGACGAAGCTCGAAAGCTACCAGCGCGGCGGCAGCTTCGCCGCGACCGAATTCTTCGCCGATGTCGAGGGTCGACCGGGTGAACCGGGTTTCGACCGGGCGATGGAGGAACTCGGCTTCCATTCGAAATGGGTGCGCCTGCTCGGCACCTATCCGCAGGCACGTTCACGCGGCTGAGCCGTCATATCCGCGCGCCGCTCATCCCCCCTCGGCCGCCCAAACCGACAGCAGCGTATGGGCGATCGCATAAGGCGGCGGGGCCAGGAACGGCCCGTCACCGCGCAACGCCGCGCGCACCTCCTCGCGGGACACCCACATCGCATCCTCGAGCTCGTTGACGTCCAGCGTGATGCGATCGTGCGTCGCCTCCGCGACACAGGCGATCATCAGTTGCGCGGGGAACGGCCACGGCTGGCTGGCGACGTAGCGGACCGGGCCGACCGCGATGCCGGACTCCTCGGCGATCTCGCGCCGCACCGCCTCCTCGATCGATTCGCCGGGCTCCAGAAAGCCCGCGAGCGCCGAATAGCGGCCCTTGGGAAAGGTCGGCTGCCGCCCCACCAGCGCGCGCCCGTGATGCTCCGCGAGCATGATGACGACCGGGTCGACACGCGGAAAGTGCTCGGCGGTGCAGGACGGGCATTTGCGCCCCCACCCGGCGCGGAACAGCGCGGTTTCGTGCCCGCAATTGGCGCAGAACCGATGCCGCAGGTGCCAGTCGACCAGTGACCGCGCCGCCGCATAGATCGCCGCCTCGCCCGGTCGCAGGTCCCCGAGCAGCTTGAACAGGTGCGGGGAGCGGGCGAACGGCGCCGCCTGCACCCCCGGCACCACCGCCGCGAAACGCGGGCGCCCGTCCTCGAGCCCGAGCAGCACGAACTCCGCCTCGTCCGGCGCGTCGGACAACATGCCCCAGGCAAGCCGGCCGTCCGCATCGATATCGGGATCGAGCCCGTCGAGTCGCAGTAGCCGTGCCTGCCAATTGCCCATCGCCGCAGCGATCCCCTCCGCATCGTGGCGAAGATGGTCGGCGCGGTCGAGCGTCCCGCCGGTGAAACCGGGCGCAGCCGTCACGGACGCGCCCTCATCGCGCCGGCCATATCGCGCAGCAGCGCGGCGGGAACCTCGCGCCGCAGCGGCATCGAGCCAGGCGGGAAGATGTTGACCATCACCACGCCGCGAAATTTTCGCGTCGGATTGACCCAGGACACGGTATTGGCGGCGCCGTCCCAGCCATAGGTGCCCGCCAGCACGCCGGGCCGGTCGACCAGCGTGACATAGCCGCCCGCGCCATAGCCCGCCTCGTCGGTGGCGCCGTTCGATGCGGGGAAGACCACGCCGGGCGGCAACAGGTTCGACGTCGCCAGGCGCACCGTCTCGGGCTTCAGGATACGCACGCCATCCAGCGTGCCGCCTTCCTGGATCATGTGCAGGAAACGATCGTAATCGCGCACCGACGCCACCAGCCCCGCGCCGCCATAAGCGAAGCTCGGCCGCTGCAGGAACACCGATGTCGCCGCCGGGTCGAACGGCAGGCTTTCGCCGTTGAGCACCGCATAGTTCGTCGCCAGCCGCGACGCCTCCGCCGCCGGCACCTGCCAATAGGTCGACGTCATCCGCAGCGGATTCAGGATGCGGGTCTGCACGAAGCGGTCGAGCGGCATCCCGCTGGCCTTCTCGATCACCGCCCCCATCACGTCGAGGCCGATCGAATAGCTCCACTTCGTGCCCGGCTCGGCGATCAGCGGCAGCGTCGCCACCCGTTCGGCGAAGGCTGCCAGCGTCGCCGGACGCGCCGCCCGCGCCTGTCGCTCGGTTGCCGCGTTCACCTGCAGGGGCAGGATACCCTGCCGCTCATATTCCTTCAGCAACGGCCCTTTGGCGTTGATACTATACGCCAGCCCGGCAGTGTGGGTCAGCAGTTCGCGGATCGTGATCGGTTTCGTCGCGGGGCGCGATTCGAGCGACGTGTCGGGGCTGGTCAGCACCCGCATCGTCGCGAATGCGGGAAAATATTTCGACAGCGGATCATCCAGCCCGATCCTGCCCTCCTCGATCAGGATCATCGCCGCCATCGCGGTGACCGGCTTGGTCATCGAATAGATCCGCCACAGGCTGTCCGGCCCCGCGGCGGGCGCGCCGGCCGCATAGGACAGCCGCCCGGCCGCAACGAAGACCGTCGGGGCGTCACCGACGCCAAAGGCGCCCGCGATCCCCGGCACGCGCTTCGCCGCGACATAGCCGTCGAACAACGCCTGCGTCGCGGGCAGCGGCGTCGAACGCGGGATGGAGACGGACGCCGCGGTGGCGGCGGGGCGGGGCGCCGCGGCGGGCGTGGCACGCTGCGCCTGCCCGGCCCAGCCACTGCCGGCGGCAGCGGCGGCGAGCGCGATCGCACCGGCCGCACTCCAGATCATGTGCGCTTTCATCGACTACGCTCTCCTCACCGCCTCAGCCGCCTTGGCGAACAATGTCGGCAGCCCCGCCGACTCCAGTCGATCGATCGGCCACCATTCGCCCTGGTTGCTGGCGTGATGCGTGTCCGCCCGCACAAGCGCAAGGTCGATCGTGAAATGGGTGAAGCCGTGGCTGACCTGTGCCGCGACGGCGCGCCAGTCGGCAGCGACCGGCGCGCCGGCCAGACCCGGCGGCGTGTCGCTCCACGGCCCGGTCGGCAGCGCGCGCATGCCGCCCAGCAATCCCTGGTCGGGTCGGCGCACCAGCAGCACATGGCCGTCGCGCTCCAGCCAGAAGATCGTGCCGTAGCGGTGCGGCCGTACCGCCCGGGGTTTCTTGACGGGGAAGGCATCGGGCGTTCCCGCCGCGCGCGCGGCGCACCTTTCCGCGATCGGGCACAACAGGCAGCGCGGCTTCCTGGATGTGCAGATCCCGGAGCCGAGGTCCATCATCGCCTGCGCGAAATCGCCGGCCCGCGCATCCGGGGTGATCGTTTCCGCCGCCGCGCGGATCGCCCGGCGCGCGCCCGGCAGCGGCGCCGCAATCGCGAACAGCCGCGCCACGACGCGCTCGACATTGGCGTCGACCACCACCGCGCGCCGGCCAAAGGCGATCGCCGCCACCGCCGCCGCGGTATAATCCCCGAAGCCCGGCAAGGCGCGCAACGCCGCCTCGGTATCGGGCAGCGCCCCGCCATGCTCCGCCGCGATCACCCGCGCCGCCGCCAGCAGGTTTCGCGCGCGGGCATAATAGCCCAGCCCGGCCCATGCCGCCATCACCGCCGCCTCGTCCGCCGCCGCCAGATCGGCGAAACCGGGCCAGCGCGCCACCCATGCGACGAAGCGCGGCCGCACTGTCGCCACGGTCGTTTGTTGCAGCATCACCTCCGACAGCCACACGCGATACGGATCGGGCGTGTCACCCGGCCTCGCACGCCACGGCAGGTCACGGCGATTCCGATCGTACCAGTCGAGCAGCGGGGCGGCGACATCGCGGCGCTTGGCGTCCATGCCCCGGCTATGGCATGGGACGCCAAATGAGCAAGCGCGAGCGCGCCCCCACCCCACCGCCCGAGCGGCAGAACCGATCCCGCGCGGTGGCCGAACTGCTGCCCGCGATCGGCGGCGCCGCCTTCCGCCGCTTCGGCTTCGTTCAGTCGGCGATCGTCACCCGCTGGCCCGAGATCATGGGGGAGCGACTGGCGGCGGTCAGCAGCCCCGAATCGATCCGCTTCCCGGTCGGCAAGAAGCAAGGCGGCACGCTGACGCTGACGGTGCGCGGCGCGCATGCCCCGATGATGAGCCATCTGACCGGCGAGATCATCGACCGGGTCAACCGCTTCTTCGGCTATGCCGCGATCGAGCGGGTCGCGATCCGCCAGGGTGAGATCACCAAGCGTGCCGAGCGGCGTGCGCCGCCGTCGCTCGCCCCCGCCCCGCACGATCTGGGCGACAGTTTGAAAACGATCGCCGATCCCGAACTGAAGGCGGTGCTGGAGGCGCTCGCTTCGGGAGTCGCCGGCGCCGCTTCCGCCCCCACCCCCCGCCCCGTGCTGCCGAAGGTTCGATGACGCGCCCGTTGCTCCTTATCGCTGCGCTGGCACTTGCCGCGCCGCTTGCCATTTCCGCCGCGCCCGCCACCACGCCGCGCCCCTGGACCAACGTGGCGACCCCGATCGCGACTGGCAGCTACCTGATCGGCAACCCCCGGGCGCGAGTGAAGCTGGTCGAATATGTCAGCTACACCTGCCCGCACTGCGCGCATTTCGCCGCCGAATCGGGCCCGGCGCTAAAGGCGATGATCCGCTCCGGCAGTGTCAGCGTGGAGATCCGCAACCAGGTTCACGATGCCATGGATCTCGCCGCCACCGCGCTGGCGCGCTGCGCCGGCCCCGCCGCCTTTCCCGCGCTGCACGAGGCCCTCTATGCCCGCCAGCAGCAATGGTATGAGCGTGGCGCGGCGTGGAGCCAGGGCAATGCCGAACGCATTTCGAGCTGGCCGCAACTGGCACAGATGAAGGCGCTGGCGGACGGCGCCGGGCTGGTCCAGATCGCCACCGCCGCGGGCGCCCCCGCCGCCGCGATCGACGCCTGTTTCGCCACCGACGCGCAGGTGAAGCGCGCCATCGCGGTGTCGGAAAGTACCGGCAAGGTGCCGGGCACGCCCGCATTCGAGATCAACGGAAAGCTGATCGAGGGCGTCGGCTGGGCGCAGCTGGAACCGCGATTGCGCGCGGCCGGCGCCCTATGAGCGCCGAGACGAACAAGGGTTGGACGGAGTGATGTCGATGAAGCGTTACGCGATACTACCGCTGGCGGCGCTCGCGCTGCTGGCAGGCTGCAACAAGAGCGGCGAGGGCAATGGCAGCGCGCCGACCGCCCCCGCCGGATCCGTCGCGGCAGTCGCCGCACCCGCCGGGCAGGATTGGACGCAGACGGTCGCGCAGACGGCGGAGGGCGGCTATGTCGTCGGCAATCCCAACGCCCCGCTGAAGCTCGTCGAATATGGCTCGCGCCTGTGCCCCACCTGCGGCGCGTTCGCCAACACCGGCATGCGCCCGCTGATGGACAATTACGTCAAGACCGGGAAGGTTTCGTATGAGTTCCGCGAATATCTGGTGCATGGCGCACCCGATTTCGCCCCGGCGCTGCTCGGCCGTTGCGCGGGAACCGCGCCGTTCTTCCCGATGCTGGAACAGATGTTCGCGGAGCAGCCCAATGTCCTGCCGAAGATGGAGGATGCGGGCGCCTTCCAGCAGCAGATCCAGGGCCGCCCCCCGGGCCAGCAGTTCACCGCCTGGGCGGAGAAGCTGGGCTTCATCGACTTCGCGAAGCAGCGCGGGCTGACGGAGGCACAGGCGCGCGCCTGCCTGACCGATCAGAAGCAGATCGACGCGCTGGTGAAATACATGGACGCGGGCACCGAAAAGGGCGTGACCGGCACCCCCACCTTCTTCCTGAACGGAGAGAAGCTGGACAACCTCGTCACCTGGCAGGGGGTCGAGGGCGCGCTGAAGAACGCCGGGGCCTGATCGCGCCGCGATGCGGATCAAGCGGCTGCGGCTGACGGGTTTCAAAAGCTTCGTCGACCCGGCCGATTTGTTGATCGAGCCGGGGCTGACGGGCGTCGTCGGCCCCAATGGCTGCGGCAAGTCGAACCTGCTCGAGGCGCTGCGCTGGACGATGGGGGAGAACAGCCCCAAGTCGATGCGCGGCGCCGGCATGGACGACGTCATCTTCGCCGGCACCGCGACCCGCCCGCCGCGCGATTTCGCGGAAGTGTCGCTGCTCGCCGACGTGGCCGGTGCCGAGGGCGTGGCGGAGCGTGAGGTGGTGCGCCGGATCGAACGCGGCGCCGGGTCGGCCTATCGGATCGACGGACGCGACGTGCGTGCGCGCGACGTGCAGTTGCTGTTCGCCGATTCGGCCACCGGCGCGCACAGCCCCGCGCTGGTCAGCCAGAACAGGATCGGCGCGATCATCGCCGCGCGCCCCGCCGAACGCCGCGCGATGCTGGAGGAAGCGGCCGGAATCGCCGGACTGCACGTCCGCCGCAAGGAGGCCGAAGCCCGGCTGCGCGCCACCGAGGCCAATCTGGCGCGAATCGACGAACTGATCGCAGACCAGGCCACCCGACTGGCGGCATTGCGACGCCAGGCGCGCGCCGCGGAACGCTATCGCCTGTTGTCCGATCAGATCCGCATCGCGGAGGCGCGCATGATCTTCGCCCGCTGGCGCGAGGCGGCGCAGGCGGCGGAAGCAGCCAAAGCGGAGGCGACGGCGGCGGACGCAGCGGTGATCGCGGCCGCCGCGCTGGAGCAGCGCACCGCCGCCGAACAGCGCGACGCGGTCGAGCGGCTGTCGGCGGCGCGCGCGGAGGCATTGGCGGCGCGCGACCGCGCAGGCGAGATCGCACACCAGCTCAGCCGCGCGCGCGAACAGCGCCATGGCCTGCAACGCCGGCTGGCCGAGATGGACTCCGCCGCGTTGCGTATCGCGGAGGATCGCGCGCGGGAAGACGCGCTGGCGCATGATGCGGCCGCCGCGCTGGCCCGCCTGGGCGATGAAGTGGCCGCGCTCGACGGCGCGATCGCTGCCGCCGCCACCGCAACCCCGACGCTCGACGCCGCGCTGGCCGATGCGGAGCGGCATGCCCGCGATATCGAGGTGGCGTTGGCACAGGCGCTGTCCGCGCAGGCGGCGGAAACCGCCGAGCGGCGCGTCGCCACCGCGGCGCAGGCCGCTGCCACGACCCGCCTCGATCGCGCCCGCCGCGATGCGGCGCAACTGGCTCAGGCACTGGATGCGCTGGATGACCTGAGCGGGATCGAGGCGGCGCTGCAGGACGCGCGCGGCCGCCACGCGGCGGCACTCGACCGGGCGACCAAGGCGCGCGGGGCGCTGCAATGGGCAGACACCAGCGAGGCGGAGGCGGGAGCGGAACGCGACGCCGCCGAAGCCGCACGCGCGACCGCGCTCGCGGCGCTGGCGGCGCTGGACGGCGAGATGGCCGCGCTCACCCGCGCGACGCAGCAGGCGGGTGACCGGCTGCTCGACGCGATCGATGCCGAACCCGGCTTCGAACGCGCGCTGGCCGCTGCGTTGGGGGACGATATCGAATCGTCGCTGACGGACTGGCACGGCTCACCGATCGCTCCGCACGATCCCCCCGCCCCGACCGGCACCTTGCCGCTCGCCGCACGGGTCGCGGCGCCGGACGCGCTGGCGCGGCGCCTGTCGCAGATCTTCCTCGTCGAGATTGATTCGGGTCAGGCGCTCGCCCCCGGGCAGCGCATCGTCACCCGCGAGGGGCAGCTGAGGCGCTGGGATGGCTATCAGACCGATGGCGGCGGGGCGGCGGCGGCGGAGCGGCTGGAACGGCGCAACCGCCTCGCCGCACTGACCGCACAGCGCCCGGAGGCGCAGAAAGCGGTCGATCACGCAACGGAGCGTCGCACCGCACTCGACGAACGGATCGCGCGCGCGCGGGCAGCGGCACAATCCGCACGCGCGCTGCTGGCGGAGGCTGAGCACGACCAGCGCATCGCGCAGCGCAACGAGGATCGCGCGAGCGGCCAGATCGAGCGCCTCGCGGGGCAGCGCGCCGATCTGGAGCAGCGGCGCGACCGGGTCGCCGCCGACATCGCCGAGGCGGAAGCGGAGCGGGAGCGCGCCGCCGCCGCGCTGCTGGCTCTCCCCGATGGGGCCGCCACCACCGCGACCACCGCGCGCTTGCAGGGCGAGGCGCAGGCCGCGCGCGCCGGAGTGGCGCTGGCGCGCGCCGATCGTACCGGGCATGACCGGATGCTGGCGCAGGCGCGCGAACGCCGCGCCGCCGCGACCGCCGAGGCGCAGGGCTGGAAGGGGCGGGCGGGCGAGGCGGCGCGACGTATCGCCGATATGGATCGCCGCGCGACGACGTTGGCCCAGGAACGCGAAGCGCTGGCCGACCGCCCGGCGCGACTCGCGGCGCAGATCGGTGAGCATGAAGCCGCGCACGACGCCGCCCGCACAGCCGCCGAGCATACGCAGGCCAGCGAACGGGAGGCAGACGTTGCCGCTCGCCTGGCGGACGCCGCGCATACCCGCGCCGGGGAGGCGCTCGCCAGCGCGCGTGAAACCCGCGCCGGCGCGGCGGCGCGCGCCGAGAACCACGAATTGCGCCGCGTGGAGATGGGCCGGGTCGCGGGCGAGCGGTTCGAATGCCCCGCCCCGGTGCTGCCGACGCGGGCGGGGTTCGACAGCGCCAGCGTCACCACGCCGCAAGCGGAAAGCGCCGCGCATGAACGGCTGACGTTCGATCGCGAGCGGATCGGGCCGGTCAATCTGCTTGCCGAGCGCGAACTGGCCGAGCTGGAAGCGGCGGGCAACAGCACCGCGGCGGAGCGCGACGAACTGGGACAGGCGGTTCATCGCCTGCGCGGCTCGATCGGCACGCTCAACCGCGAGGGGCGACAGCGCCTGCTCGCCGCGTTCGAAGCGGTCGACGGCCATTTCCGGCGACTCTTCACCACCCTGTTCGATGGCGGGCAGGCGCATCTGGAACTCGTCGACTCGGACGATCCGCTGGAAGCGGGGCTGGAAATCATGGCGCAGCCGCCAGGCAAGCGATTGCAATCGCTCACCTTATTGTCAGGCGGCGAGCAGGCGCTGACCGCGGTGGCGCTGATCTTCGGGCTGTTCCTGACCAATCCGGCGCCGATCTGCGTCCTCGACGAAGTCGACGCACCGCTGGACGACGCCAATATCGAGCGTTTCTGCGACCTGCTCGACCGCATGACCCGCGAAACCGACACGCGCTATCTGATCGTCACCCACAATGCGGTGACGATGAGCCGGATGCATCGCCTGTTCGGGGTGACGATGATCGAACGGGGTGTCAGCCGGCTGGTATCCGTCGACCTGCAAGCTGCCGAGGCGCTGGCGGCGGAATAAAACGGGTTCACGCCGGGGTGCGGCCGGGGTGAGAAACGGCGCCACATGCGCGACGCCTCTGCCCGCCTTCGCATGAACAACCGCCATCGCGAGCAAGTCTGCCACACGCACGCGAAGTTTCGCGCAACCTGCGACGCGATCGCACGGCGCTAATGCGCTGTGGCCATCCTTTGCGCCCAGCCCGGTGCGGGATCGCGCACCGCGGCGTGGATCAGCCACAGCATCGCCACCCCACGAACGATCGCGGCGGCGAGGATGTCGCCTTGCGTCGCGGAGGGGGACGCGCCCTCCATTCCGGCGAACATCCAGAATTCCGCGAAATAGGCCATCACGTCGCCGATCAGGAACATCGCCATCGGGCGCAGCCGCGTGCCGGTCAACACCAGCAACGGCCACAGCCACAGGTCGAATTGCGGTGAATAGACCTTGTTGGTCAGCAGGAACCACGCCAGCACCGGGGTGAACAACAGCCACGGCTGCGCGCTGTGTCGTCGCCATCCGACCGCGATGATCGTTGCCCCACCCGCCACGAACAGCACGAAGGACCACAGATTGCGCGCCGCGATATCGGTCGGCCACCAGCCGAATTGCGTCATCAACTCCCACACGCTCGCCGCGGTGCCGGGTCGCTCGCTGGAAAAAGCGTAGAACTCCCGCCAGTTGACGAATGCGGTCGCCGCCACCGGCAGGTTGACGGCCCCCCAGGCCACCACCGCCACCGCCACCAGCACCGCCGCCCGCAGCGCCCTTGTCGGCCAGGTCGCCCCCGCCCGGAACAGGGCACCGAGCCCGAGCAGCGGCAGCATCAGCACCGGGAACAGTTTCGCGGCGCCGCCCAGCGCAGCCAGCGCTGTCGCCCGTATCGCCTGCCCCCGCGCCGCCGCCAGCAAGGCGGTTACCGCGAAGCTTGCGGCCAGCAGATCCCAATTGTGCCCCAGGTACAGAACCAGCGGCGGCGCGAGCGCCCAGCCATATTGCCGCACCAGCCCGACGCCAGCGTCGCGCATCTTTTCGAGGATCACGAAGGCGAGGATCGTGTTGCCCAGCGTCACCACGCCGAGGAACGTCGCCGCATCGGCGCGCGCACCCGCGACGACGCGCGTCACCAGCCCCTCGATCCAGATCAGCGCCCCCGTCAGCACCGGATATTCCATCCGCGCTTCCCAATAGGGCACCTGCCCCGCCGCCACGCCGCGCAGCCCCCAGAACGGCACCGCGTCGCTGTAACAGCCGCTGGTATATTGCTCCGCCCCGGTCCAGCCAGCGCCGCAATGCGCCTTGAACCCCCAACCGATCAGGCACGTCAGCGCCAGCGCCAGATAAGGGCCATTCGGGCCCAGCCGATTCATCATCCCCCGCACGGCCTTGATCCATGGCAGGTCGATCGCCCCTCGACAAGCGACCGGATAGAACATAAATCGAACGGATGGCGCAACTCGATGTACGGCAGAAACTCGAAATTCTCGCCGATGCGGCGAAATACGATGCGTCCTGCGCCTCGTCGGGGACGGCGAAGCGGCATTCGCGGGATGGCAAGGGCATCGGTTCGACCGAGGGCATGGGAATCTGCCATGCCTATGCGCCCGACGGCCGCTGCATCTCGCTATTGAAGATCCTGCTGACCAACAGCTGCATTTTCGACTGCCATTATTGCATCAACCGCAAAAGCTCGAATGTGCGGCGGGCGCGCTTTACGGCGGAGGAGGTCGTCAATCTGACGCTCTCTTTCTATCGCCGAAACTATATCGAGGGCCTGTTCCTCTCGTCAGGGATCATCCGCTCGTCGGATTATACGATGGAGCAACTCGTCGAGGTCGCCCGCGCGCTGCGCGAGGATCATCATTTCCGCGGCTATATTCATCTGAAGACGATTCCGGATGCCGACCCGGAACTGGTGCATCGCGCCGGCCTGTATGCCGATCGCGTGTCGATCAACGTCGAACTGCCGACGGTCGGTGGCCTCAAGCGGCTCGCCCCCGAGAAAGACAATGCGCGGATCGAAGGCGCGATGGCGGATATGAAGACCGCGATCGTCGATACCGGCGATGCGCGCAAACGCTACAAATCCGCGCCGCGCTTCGCACCGGCGGGGCAGTCGACCCAGATGATCGTTGGCGCGGACGCGGCAACCGACGGCGATATCGTGCGCAAGGCATCGACGCTCTACGATCGCTTCGGGTTGCGCCGCGTCTATTATTCGGCGTTCAGCCCCATCCCCGACGCTTCGGCGGTGCTGCCGTTGCAGCGCCCGCCGCTGATGCGCGAACATCGCCTGTACCAGTCCGACTGGCTGATGCGCTTCTATGGCTTCGAACCGCAGGAGGTGGTCGCGGCGGCGGACGATGCCACCGGCATGCTGCCGCTCGACATCGATCCGAAGCTGGCCTGGGCGCTCAAGTTTCGCGATCGTTTTCCCGTCGACATCAATCGCGCCCCGCGCGAATTGTTGTGGCGCATCCCCGGGTTGGGCACCAAGGCGGTGGCGCGTATCCTCACCGCCCGTCGCCTGCGCTCGCTGCGGCTCGACGATGTCGCGCGGCTAACCGTGTCGGTGGCGAAGGTACGGCCATTCATCATCACCGCGGATTGGCGTCCCACGCTGCTCGGCGATCGCGCCGACCTGCGCCCGCTGGTCGCGCCCCCTGCAGCCAAGCAACAATTGGAGCTGTTCGCGGCGTGAGAATGACTCGCGGATGAAACGCGCTGCCGCTTCGCGCGCTGTCGCCGCGAAGGAGATGTATCATGGCCGAAGCGGATATCTACGCCGATCTGAAGCGCGATCACGACACGCACCGCGATCTGCTCAAGCAACTCGCCGAATCGAAGGGCGACAGCGCGAAGCGCAAGAAGCTGTTCGAGACGTTTCGCCTCGAAATCGCCAGTCACGCGGCGGCCGAGGAAGAATCGCTGTATGCCGAAATGCTCGGCAATCCCGATTTGCGTGACGATGCGCGCCATTCGGTCGCCGAGCACAAGGAGATCGACGATCTGATCGGCGACATGATGGATCTCGATTTCGCGTCCGACGAATGGGAGTCGAAATTCTTCCATATGCGCCATCGTTATGAGCATCATATCGATGAGGAAGAGGAAGAGATGTTCCCCGCCGCCGCGAAGGAACTCGATGACGAAACCGAGGAACGGCTGGCGGATACTTATGAGGAGCGCAAACCAAAGGAACTTGAGATCGCCAAGGATAATCCGCCGGGTGGCGACGACCGCGATTGAGTTGCCGGGCGCTCGGTTCACTGTTTTCGGGTGCGCGCACCCGGGGGATGCGGCGGATGTCGTTATCATCGCCGTATCCCCGCGCGCGCCGCACGGCGTGCGTGCGTCTGATCCCGTTTCCGTTCCGCGTTTCGCCTGACAGCCCCTTTCGCCATGCGCACCATCACCCTCCCCGCCCCTGACGACGTGGATGCATGGCGGGTCGCTGCACGGGCGTTGATCGCCGAGGCGATCCCGCCCGATCGCGTCGTCTGGCAGGTCGGGGGGCATGCATCCGATCTTTTCGCCGACGCGGACGCCACCACGCCCGCCCTTGCACCGGCGCCTGCGCAGATGCGCGTGTCGCGCGCTTTTCTCGATCTTGCCGGTGATGCGGCATTGCATCGCGATCCCGAGCGGTTCGCGCTGCTGTACGCGATGCTGTGGCGGCTCCGCGAGCAGCCACGGCTCGCGGAGGATCACGCCGACCCGCTTGTCCGCCGGCTCGACGGGCTGGTCAAGGCGGTGCGGCGCGACATCCACAAGATGCGAGCCTTCCTCCGCTTCCGCTCGATCGACGACGGTGAGGGCGCGCGATACGTCGCGTGGTTCGAGCCCGAACACCATATCGTGCGTGCCAATGCCGCTTTCTTCGTCAATCGCTTCGGCGCCATGCGCTGGTCGATCTTGACCCCCGAGGTGGCGCTCCATTGGGATGGCGCGGCGCTGTCCGAAGGGCCCGGCGCGCTGCGCGGCGACGCGCCTGAGGGGGATCCGGTCGAGGAGGTGTGGAAGACCTATTACGCCAGCATCTTCAATCCAGCGCGCGTCAAAGTGGGCGCAATGCTGAAGGAGATGCCCCGTAAATACTGGAAAAACATGCCGGAAACCGCGTTGGTGCCGCAATTGCTGGCGAATGCACAGGCACGGGAGAGCGGCATGATCGCAACGGCGCAGGATCGCATCGGCAGTGGCGCGGGCGGCAATGTCGAGGCGGCATGGCAGGCGCTTCGCGATGAAGCGGCCGGCTGCACACGCTGCCCGCTCCACAAGCCCGCGACGCAAACCGTGTTCGGCGAAGGCCCCCTCGACGCGAGGATGATGTTCGTGGGTGAACAGCCCGGCGATCAGGAGGATCTGGCGGGCCACCCGTTCGTCGGCCCCGCCGGCCAGATGTTCGATCGCGCGCTGGCGGCGGCCGGGGTGCCGCGCGCCGAAACCTATGTCACCAATGCCGTGAAGCATTTCAAGTTCGAGGCGCGGGGCCGGCGGCGCATCCATGCCAAGCCTGACGCGGGCGAAATCGACGCCTGCCGCTGGTGGATCGAGCAGGAGCGGATGCTGCTACGCCCCCAGGTGACGGTGGCGCTGGGCGCGACCGCCGCGCGCAGCCTGTTCGGCAAGACGATGACGATCAGCCGCGAACGCGGTCGGGCGCAGCGACTGCCCGACGGGGGCGAAGCGTGGATCACCGTCCATCCGAGCTATCTGCTGCGTCTGCCGGACGAGGCGGCGAAAGAAGCCGAATATGCCCGCTTCGTGGAGGACCTGAAGCTGGCCTATGCCGCGGCGGGGGCGTGAAGGCGCGATAAACGGGCTGGCGAGATCGCCCCGCCCACCCGCCCGGGCGCGCCACGAACCGTCTGCGGATCGTGCCCGAGACGCTCTTTTTCCTTCCCTTTCGCCCCCGCCTGTCGCAAGCGCCGCCCCATGGTCGAAAAGATCCTGGCCGCGCTTGCCGGCTTCGCGATTTCCGTCATCTCCGCCGGGGGCTATTGGGGCATCGCGCTGCTGATGGCGATCGAAAGCGCGTGTATCCCGCTGCCGTCGGAAATCATCATGCCCTTCGCCGGCTATCTCGTGTCGACAGGGGAGATGAATCTGTTCCTCGCCGCGACGGCCGGCGCGCTGGGATGCAATCTCGGCTCGATCGTCGCCTATGAGATCGGGCGGCGCGGCGGGCGGCCGATGGCGGAGAAATTCGGGCGCTACGTGCTGATCGGGCCGGGCGAACTGGATCTCGCCGATCGCTTCTTCAACCGCTGGGGATCCTGGGCGATCCTGATCGGCCGGATGCTGCCGGTGATCCGCACCTTTATCGCGTTCCCCGCCGGGGTGGCGCGGATGAAGCTGATCCCCTTCCACGTCTATACGTTCATCGGCAGCTGGCCGTTCTGCCTGTTGCTGACCTGGATCGGCATGACGCTGGGCGACAAATGGAACAGCGACCCGCGATTGAAGGCGTTCTTCCACCGCGCCGACGCCGCGATCGGCGTCGTGCTGGTGGTCGCGATCGCTTTCTACATCTGGCATCGCATCAACGGGATGAAGAAGCCGCATTGAGCCGTTCCGGCGCAACGCCGGTGGGTCAGAACCCCCGTTTGGCTGCCAACGCGCGCAACCGCTCGTCACGCCCCGGCGCGAGCTGCGCGACGCGCTGTTCATATGCGGCGATCGTCGCTGGAGAGGCGCGCTCCGGCGAGCCGGCGTCGAAAGGCGGTGCCGGGTCATATTCGAGGCTCAGCTGCACCAGTTCGGCATGCGCCTGGCCGCGGATCAGCGCCGTCAGCCGCAGCGCGAAATCGATCCCCGCGGTCACACCGCCGCCGGTGACGCGATTGCGATCGATCACGACACGCTCCGCCACCGGCACCGCGCCGAACAGGCGCAGCATGTCACGCTGCGCCCAGTGGCACCCCGCGCGATAGCCGTTCAGCAACCCCGCCGCGCCCAGCACCAGCGATCCGGTACACACGCTCGTCACCCAGGTGGCGCCTTCGCCGACGCGGCGGACCCAATCGATCGTCGCATCGTCCGCGATCGCGTCATGCGTACCGAAGCCGCCCGGCACGCACAGAATGTCGGCGGCGGCCACGTCGTCGAAGGTGGCGGTCGGCATGATCGCGAAGCCCGCGTCGGTCGGCACGGGGTCGAGCGTGCTGGCAACCAGATCGAGGCGCGATCGGCCCAATCGCGCCAGCACCTGCGCCGGGCCGGTCAGGTCGAGCTGCGTGACGTTGGGGAACAATAGGAACGCGACGCGCAGATCGTCGGTGATGATATCGTGCGACATGGTACAGCCCTCCTGTTCGAACGGGATGCCCAGGCGCGCGGCGGCATTGGATCACGCTTCCCCGCGGTGCTCCGCGCTGGCGCCAGTCACGTGACGGTGATGCGATAGCATGATGAGAGGGGCGGCGGGAAGGCCCGCTCCCGCCAGGTACATCCTAGGGGACGTCATTCTCCGACGCGGGATTGGCGCGCTTCTCGCGTTTCCAGCGATTGGCGTTCTGCACGAAACAGCCGCTCGCGCCCGCCGCGCCGACCGTCGAACATGTCCCGACGCCGACATTGCCGACCGTCTCGTTCGCCTGCACCCTGGCGGCCCAGGTCTCGTTCTCCGGCGTCACCTCGAAATTGCGCAATTCCTTGGGGATGCGGAATTGCTCCTCGGCGGGGCGGCGCTGGCAGACGACGATCTCCTCGCCGTTGGAATTGGTCGGGCAGCGTTCGTTGCCGTACAGAACCAGCACGCCGTTGATCGGCGCGCCCTTCGCCACGCCTTCGGCGGCGGTGGTACGCGGTTGACGAGCCGTGCTGGCGGGCGGGCCGCTTTGCGCCGATGCGACCGCCGGGACGAGCGCCAGCGCAGCGAGCAGGGAGAAACGCATCGGGGTCAGATCCTCTTGGCGGTGGCGATCGCGACCCGGCATCCCAGCCGGATCACAGCGGACAACAGCGGATAGGCGGGCGCATCCTCGGCCCCGCTGGCCAAGGCGGTATCGCGATGCTCCAGCTCTTCGGCCTGAAACTCGGCAATCGCCTCGGACAGTTCGGGATCGCTGTCGCCCAGCGCGATCAACTGTTCCTCATAATGTTTGTCGATCTCTGTCTCGACCGCGGCGGTGCAGGCCATCGCTGCTTCAGGCCCGATCGCGGCGGTCACCGCGCCGAGCGCGAAGCCGGCCACGTCCCAGAAGGGTTGCAGCACCGTCGGCCGCACACCGCGCTCGACGATCATGCGATCGAAGAAGGCGCGGTGCCGCTCCTCCTGCAGCGCCATCGCCGAAATCTTGCGCGCCATCGGAGAGCGCTGCCCCATGATCGCGAGCTGGCCCGCATAGATCCGCGTCGCGCCATATTCGCCCGCCTGATCCACGCGGATCATCGAGTCCGTCGCTCGGGGGCGGTCGCCGGGTTTCCACGTCATTGGCGCTTCCTCAACTGCGTGCCGATCCACACGGCGCCGATGAGCGACACCAGCGCGTTCCATCCCGCCAGCGATACGCCCAGCAACGTCCATTGCGCCGCATCACACCGGACGATCGGCGCCGCGAGCAGTTCCTTCAGCGCTTGATCGGTGGACAGCCCCGCCGTCGACACCGTCTGCGTACAAGCGGTAATGCCCTGCCACCAATGATATTCGACCCCCGCATGGAAAACACCGATCAGCCCCGATACCGCAATCAGCGCCGCCGCGCCGGCCACCAGCGTCGCCTTCACGCGCGGCCCGCCGGTGACGAAGGCCAGCAGCGCCAGCACCAGCGCGCCATAATGCGGCCAGCGCTGCCAATGGCACATCTCGCACGGATATAGCTTGCCGATCAGCTGGAACGCCCATGCGCCGGCGAGCAACGCGCCGGGTATCAGCAGCGCCAGCAGGCGCGCGTTGCGCAGGCCGGGGGCCAGGGATGCTCTCACTTCGCCGCTGCCGCCGGCTTCGGCGGCACCGTCATCGCATGGGTGACCGCAGCCACCTGTTGCGCGCCACCCAGCCGCGCGATCGTCCTCAGCGCGTACCACAGCTGGAAATCCTCGATCCCCTGCTTCTTCAGCGTGTCCGGCGTCGCGCTGAATCGCGGATCCTCCTTGGTATCCTCTTCCAGCACCGCATTATCGGGGGACTTGATCTCGTTGATCAGGTGGCGGCGAAGATCCGCCTCACGGAAGACCGGGCGATTCTTGTAATCGGGATCGGTGAGCTGCGGCACCTTGATATCGGGCTCGATTCCGCCTTCCTGCACGCTGCGTCCCGACGGCGTGAAATAGCGCGCCGTCGTCAGCCGCAGCGCCGTGCGCGGGCCGAGCGGCAACAGCGTCTGCACCGATCCCTTGCCGAAGGTGCGCACGCCCATCACCAGCGCGCGATGATGATCCTGCAAGGCCCCGGCGACGATCTCGCTGGCGGATGCGGTGCCCGCATCGGTCAGCACGATCACCGGCAGGCCATGGGCATTGTCGCCGGGCTTCGCGAAATATCGCTGCGTATTGGCGGCATCCCGCTCGCGCTGCGACACGATCTCGCCGCGCTCCAGGAAAGCGTCCGCCACCTCGATCGCCTGGTCGAGCAAGCCGCCACCATTCTCGCGCAGGTCGACGACATAGCCGAGCGGGCGATGCCCCAGCGCCTTGTCGATCGAGGCGATCGCGGCGCGCGTATCGGCGCCCGTCTGGCCGGAGAAGGTGTTGATGTTGATATAGCCGACGTCGCCCTTCGTTTCCCATTTCACCGGGCGCTGGACGATCACCTCGCGCACCAGCGTCACCTCGATCGGCTTGTCACGGCCGGGGCGGACCAGCGTCAGGTTCACTTTCGTGCCGGGCTTGCCCCGCATCTGCGCGGTCGCCTCGTCCAGCGTGCCGCCATAGATCAGCTTGCCGTCGATATGCGTGATATAGTCACCCGACTTGATCCCGGCGCGTCCGGCGGGCGTATCCTCCTGCGGCGCGACCACCTTCACCGCGCCATCCTCCATCGACACGGTCAGGCCGAGCCCACCGTAGCTGCCCTCGGTCTGAATCCGCAGATTGTCGAAATCCGATCCGTCGACATAGCTGGAATGCGGATCCAGCGCGGCGAGCATGCCGTCGATCGCGCCCTTCATCAGCTGTTCGTCGGTGACCTTGTCGACATAATCCGCCTTGACGCGATTATAGACCTCAAGAAACTTGTCGAGCTCGCGGTATGTCGCGGTATCCGCCGCCGCCATCGCGCCGGTGGCGACGGGGACCATCGCGATCATGGTGACCAGCGCGGTGGCCTGAAGCAACTTGGACGTCATGCGAACCCGTCGATCCTTCGCAAAAGAGGCAGCATTGCGATGTAGCGGAAACGCGCCCCGGATCAAAGCGCGTACACGCCGCGCCGGTGGTGAAGCGCACGCCATGAACGGCGGCTGAGCGCATTATCCCGCCAGTCGTGCGATATCCATCGGCCGCCCCTGCCGCCGCAGCTCGACGGAGACGCGCGGATCGTCGACCAGCGCGGCCTGGCCGATCGCCGCGCCCGCCGCCACCCGGTCGCCACGCCGCACCGCCAGCGTACCCAATCCGGTGATCACCGTCGTCCAGCGATCGCCATGATCGATGATCACCGTCCCGCCATAGCCGCGAAACGGCCGGGCGAAAACGATCCGCCCGCCCGCCGGCGCGACGATGGCGACGCCGGGGCGCACCGCGAAGGTCAGCCCGCGCGACACCACCCCATTGTCGGACACCTCGCCCAGCCCGGTCAGCAAGCGCCCCTGCACCGGAAGGCGATAGGCGTCGGCCGGGCCGGATGCCGGCGCCGCCTCCCCCTGGCCGGGGGGCGGGCCGGGCAGCGCGATCAGGTCACCGAGCGCCGCCTGCTCGCCACCGATCCGGCTCAGGCGATCGACCGCCTCACGCGCGCTCTCCCCCAGTGCCAGCGCGCGCTCGTCCCCCGCGCCGTCGGCATCGGCATCGGCATCGTCGCGCAACGCTGCGAGTTGCTGGCGCGCCTCGATCAGCGTCGACCGCCCCGCCGCCAGCTCGCGCGCCGCGACCGTCGCATTGCGATCGAGCGCGCGGGTGCGCGATACCTGCGTCCGCAGCGCCGCGGTTCGCGCCTCCACCGCCGGCAGCACCGCGCGCAACACCGCCTGGGTATGCACGATATCCGCCAGGCTGCCGGGCTGTGCCAATGTCAGCAGCGCGGGCCGGCGGGAGAAGGAGGCGAGCACCGCCAGCAATCGCACGACTGGCCCTTCCTGCGCGGCCAGCCGGGCGCGTTGGTTCGCGAGCGCGGTCGCGATCAGCGCGCTGCGCACCCGGCCGACGGTTAGTTCCTGCTCGGCCGCCACGACCCGCGCGGCGACCGCCTGCTCCTGCCAATAGGCCCGCATGCGCGGGTCGGCGGCGTGATCGGCGCGCGCGTCCAGCGCGGCGACCTGCCGTTGCGCCACCTCCGCCGCTTTCTTGGCGCGATCGAGCGTCGCGCCCGTCCACCCGGCCTCATCCCCGAGCGAGCGCGCGTCGCCCAACACCGCCCCGCCAGCGACCGCGCCGATCGACGTGATACCGACCAGCGCCAGCGCCCCCGCGATCCACCGCGCCCGACCGCGCATCATCCCTCGCGATGATAAGGGTGGTTGGCGAGAATGCTGGTCGCGCGGAACAATTGCTCCGCCAGCATCGCCCGCGCCAGCAGGTGCGGCCAGGTGGCGCGACCGAAGGAGATCAGCAGATCCGCCGCGGCACGTTCGCCGTCGTCAAAGCCGTCCGCCGCGCCGATCAGGAAGCGTGCCTCGCGCACGCCGTCGTCGCGCCAACGCCCGAGCCGCTCGGCGAAATCGATCGAGCCGAGCACGTCGCCTTTTCCATCGAGCAGGATGCGCTTGCCCTGCGCGGGTCGATCGGGTTCGCGCCCGCCACGATCCGGCAACTCGCTGATGCGCGTGGGCCAGCTGATCCGTTTCAGGTAACGATCGACCAGTTCGGCTTCGGGCGAGCGCCCGATCCGGCCCCGCGCGACGATATGGAGCAGCATCCGGCGGTGTTACACCGCGGCACAAGCCGCGTCACGCGGCTTGTTGCGGGGGGGGGGGGTGAACGAACGCGAAGGACCGTCCGCGCCGTCACGCCCGGCGTGCGACCGGGATGACGGCGGACATATCCTCAGGCCATGCCCGCCGCGGGCGCCGCCGGCGCATCGCCGAACGACCACATCCGCTCCAGATTGTAGAAGCTGCGCACCTCGGGCCGGAACAGGTGGACGATCACGTCGCCCGCGTCGATCAGCACCCAATCGGCGTTGGCCAGCCCCTCGATCCGCGCGGGGCGGCCGGTCTCGCCCTTGATCTTCTCGGCCAGCTTGGACGCCATCGACGCCACCTGGCGCGTCGATCGCCCGCTGGCGATGATCATATGGTCCGCGATCGACGATTTCCCGGCGAGCGGGATCGAGATCGTGTCCACCGCCTGATCGTCGTCGAGCGATTGCAGGACGAGCTGGTGCAACGCTTCGACGCTATCCCGGTCGGACGGTCGGTGAGCGGGTTCGGTGGCGGGCAAGATGGCTCCTCAGTTGGCCGGATGGGCAAGGGATAGGGATTCGGCGCCATGCTTGTACCAGCCGGGATCGGCCGCACGAAGCTGCGTCGCGGATGTCGGGTCGGGGCGGAACCGTAACAGCACCAGGGCTGGCACACTCCACTCGGTCCAGTCACTCGCCTGGCGTGCGGGCCGCCGAAAGCGCCGCAGCCAGCCCATTGCGGGCGCCGCAAGGGCACGCCCATCATAACCCGGTCGCGCGATCACCGCAATCGGCATCGTGCGGGCGATCGTGCGCCAGTCTTTCCAGACGTGGAACTGCGCCAGATTGTCCGCACCCATGATCCAGATGAAGCGAATCTTCGGAAAGCGGCGTTGCAGCACGCGCAGCGTATCGACGGTATAGCGGGTGTGCAGCCGCTGTTCGATCGCGCTGGCACGGATCGGTGCGCGGCGCGCCATGCGCCGCGCCGACGCCACCCGCGCGGCGAACGGCGCCATGCCCCGACGCGGCTTCAATGGATTGCCCGGCGACACCAGCCACCACGCCTCGTCCAGATCGAGCGCGCGGATCGCCGCCAGCGTGACGTGACGATGCCCGCGATGCGCCGGATTGAACGACCCGCCAAGCAACCCGACACGCCGGATCACCACCGCCCCTGAATCACACGCATCCCGACATGACGGATAACCGGATCACGCGCGCACCTGCCCCGTGCCGTGACCCAGCCATTTATAGGTCGTCAGTCCCTCCAGCGCGACCGGACCACGCGCGTGCAGCCGGCCGGTGGCAATCCCGATCTCCGCACCCAGCCCGAATTCCCCGCCATCCGCGAATTGGGTCGAGGCGTTCCACAGCACGATCGCCGAATCGACCTCCGCCAGGAAACGCTCCGCCGCGCCCTCGTCCGCCGCGACGATCGCATCGGTATGATGCGATCCGTGCGCCGCGATATGCGCCAGCGCGCCATCGAGATCGTCGACGACCGCCACCGCCGCGATCGCATCGAGATATTCGGTGTCCCAGTCCGCCGCGTCCGCCGCGTCGATCGTGGGCAGCAGCGCGCGCGCCGCCGCATCGCCGCGCACCGTGCAGCCGGTCGCCGCCAGCGCGCGCAGCAGCGCCTCCGCCGCGGGATAGCCACGATCGATCAGCAGCGTCTCCATCGCGCCGCATACGCCCGTGCGCCGCATCTTGGCGTTCAGCACGATCGCCTCCGCCATCGCCGGATCGGCGGACCGATGCACATAGACGTGGTTGATCCCGTCGAGATGCGCCAGCACCGGCACGCGCGCCTCCGCCTGCACGCGCGCGACCAGGCTCTTGCCACCGCGCGGGATGATCAGGTCGATCGCGCCGTCCGCCGCCAGCATCGCGCCCACCGCGGCGCGATCGGTGGTCGGCACCAGCTGCACCGCCTCCGCCGGCAAGCCCGCCAGCTCCAGCCCCGCCACCATCGCCGCATGGACGGCACGATTGCTGTCGATCGCCTCCGACCCACCGCGCAGGATCACCGCATTCCCCGAGCGCACGCACAATGCGGCAGCGTCGGCGGTGACGTTGGGACGGCTTTCGTAGATGATGCCGATCACCCCGATCGGCACCCGCACGCGCGACAGCATCAGCCCGTTGGGGCGGGTCGAGCGGTCGATCACCTGCCCAACGGGATCGGCAAGCGCCGCGACTGCCGCGATGCCGTCCGCCATCGCGGCGATGCGCGGCCCGTCGAGCCGCAGCCGATCGAGCAGGGCGCCGCTCAGCCCGTTGGCGGACGCGCGCGCCAGATCGGCCGCATTGGCGGCGATGATCGCCGGGGCAGCCGCGCGGATCGCATCCGCGGCGGCGACCAGCGCGGCGGCCTTCTGCGCGTCGGTCGACCGGGCGAGCCACCGCGCCGCATCACGCGCGCGCGCCGCCATCGTCGCGATCAGCGTGGTGGGGGAGTGCGTGTCGAGCATGGCGGCTCGTACCATGGACGATCGGGGTGGGCCAGTCCGGCCAGGTGCCGTCCGCCCGCTTCCCGCCGACCCCGCACTTTTCCGCGCCGCCTCCCCTGTCGTGCCCTTCTTCACATCCTATATTCCCGGACATGGACCATCCAACGTTCGACCGCCGCCGCTTCCTTGGCTTCGCCGGGATCAGCACCTTCGCCACCACCTTGGCGGCATGCGGCAGCCACCCCGCCGACGCGGCGGAGCGGTTCGAGGTCAGCAAGACCGACGCGCAATGGCGGGCGCAGCTTGGCCCGGCGGCCTATCAGGTGCTCCGGCACGAGGATACCGAACGCCCCTTTTCCAGCCCGCTCAATGGCGAGCATCGCGCCGGGCTGTTCGCGTGCAAGGGATGTGCGCTGCCGCTGTTCTCTTCGAAGACCAAGTTCGAGAGCGGGACGGGCTGGCCCAGTTTCTGGGCACCGCTGTCGAATGCGGTCGCTACCCGCAGCGACCGGACACTGGGCATGACGCGGGTCGAGGTGCATTGCCGCCGCTGCGGCGGGCATCTCGGCCATGTCTTCGACGACGGCCCCAGGCCGACCGGCAAACGTTATTGCATGAATGGCGTGGCGATGACCTTCCGTCCCGCCTGAAGCATCGCCGCGCCCCGCCAGCGCGGCGCGGCGCTCATCTCAATGCGCGATCCCGGTCGGCACGGTGGCGACGGTCGCGATCGTCAGCGTCGGCAGGGTGGTGTCGACAGCGCCCGGCTCGACCGGCTGGGTCGGCGCCTTGCCGCCGTAGATGAATCCCGCCAGCGGATAGTTGGTGGTGCCGAGGTCGCCGATCCCCGCGAACCACACGCGCACCTTGCTCCAGTCGCCCGCGTCGGAAACGTCGATGGCGCGCACGTCGCGCTCGATCCCGCCGCGGCGTGACCAATTGGCGTGGGTCAGCAGCACTTCACGATCGCTGATGATCCGGCTGACCATTGCGACATGGCCGACCGGCATGCTGCGGATCGCCTTGAACGCCATCACCGCGCCAACCTGCGGCGTGGTGCCGCGTGCGTAGCGGCCGGCGGCCTGTCCCCACCAGGTGTTGGCGTTGCCATAAAGTTCGATTCCCGAAACCTCGCGGGCGAACGGCGCGCACTGCAGGTATCGGGCCTGGGCGGCGGTAGTCGTCATCAGGACGCACGACACCACCAGCGCAAAACGCGCTGTCAACGACTTCACATTCACGGGCGACCCCCCGGTCTCTCGAACTGGTGATGCTGCGATGGCCGGGAATTCAAACGGTCACAATCGTCGCAGGAACCTTTTCCGACGAAAGGAGTATGGCCGGCGACGAGTCGCCGTGCGCCACGGCGAAAGGTCAGCCGTGCTGACGGAAAGCGTTACCATGCGGTAAAGAAACGGCCGAATCGGGGTGATTCGCGGGCACCGTCGTAGTTGCTCCTAGGCGAATGGCTCGCGCGGGGCGGCGTCGATCACGGGCGCGCCGGTCAGCCTCGCCATGCGTAGCTCATGCTCGCGCCGCCCGAATGGAAAGCGCGTGTAGAAGAACGCCGCCAGGATGTTGAACGTGACGTAGCAGCAGGCGTAGATCAGCGTCAGCCGGTCGATCACTGGCGCGGGCACCTGTCCCGGCACCGCCTTTTCGGGAAAGCCGGCGGCGGCGAGGATCAGCCCGCACACGAAGATACCGATCCCGCTGGTGCATTTCTGCACGAAGAAGCCGCCCGCGAAGAACATGCCTTCGGAACGGCGCCCGGTGCGCATCTCCGAATCCTCCACCACATCCGCCAGCATCGAGGCGCCAAGGATATAGGCGGTGACGCCGCACGCCGTGCCCAGCGTCGCGAAAGCGAACAGCAGCGGCAACATGGCCGGATCGCCGATGCCCGGGAACACCCCCGCCAGCCGCAGCCAATAGGGCGTGGTGCCGAAAGCGACACTGGCCAGCGCGGCGATCGCGGCGGCGCGCGGCTTGGCGAGACGTGCGCCGATGCGCGGCGCAACGACGAACGCGATCACGACCCCGGCGAACAGCGACAGGCTGAAATACACGAACGTCGCGCCGCGAAAGCCCCAGACGAAACTGTAGAGATAGTTCGACAAGGCATAGACCAGCCCCTGGCCGGTATAGGCGCAGACCCCCGCGAGCATCAGGATCGCAAAAGCGCGGTTGCGCACTGTCTGGGCGATCTCGCGAAAGCTGTCGCGCAGCGACAGGATGCGCCGCTCCTGCTTCGGCAGATAGGGGATTTCCCGGTGGGTGCCGAGCGCGGAGAACAGGATCGCGGCGCCCATGAACAGCGCCCCCGCGATCGCGAAGCCGCGATAACCCGCCGGATTGAGCAGGCCGTTGGGATAGCCGGGCGCGGGCGCAAGGAAATACATATAGGCGGCGATCAGCATGATCAGCCCGCCCGCCCAGCCGAACAGATAGCGATACGCCATGATCCGCGTCCGCTCGTCATAATCGCCCGACAGTTCGGCGGCGAGCGCCTGGCTGGGCACTTCATAGGCGCTCACGGCGGAGCGCACGATCACCGCGACGACGAACAGCCAGCCGAGGATCGCCTGATGCGAGGCGGCGGGCGGATTCCACAGCAACAGCCAGCCCAGCATGATGGGCAGCGCGGCGCCGTACATCCACGGATGCCGCCGCCCCCAGCGGCTGCGCGTCCGATCGGAGAGGAAACCGATCGTCGGATCGACGAAGGCGTCGATGATCAACGCACACATCACGACAAAACCGACCGTCGCCGCCGGCACGCCGACGACCTGATTGTAGAACAGCAACAGGAAGGTGCCGAACCCCGAATCCTTGACGCCATAGGCGGCCGCGCCGACGCCATAGCTGGCCATCGTGCCGGGCGAGAGCCGGCGGATCATCGGCGCGGTGGTGGCGGGTTGCGCACCCGTCACATTGACCGCGCCGGGCGCGGTCACTGAAACGCTTCCAGCGCGGAGAACAGCGACGGCTCGTTCTCGTCCCAACTGGCGCGCGTGCCGATGGTCAGCCCGCCGTCGATCAGGATATGCGTGCCGGTAACGAACGCCGCATCGTCGCTGGCGAGATACGCGACCGCCGCCGCGATATCCTCCGGCCGGCCCGCACGCTTCACCGGCTGCGCGCGTGCCGCGGCGCCGGCGATCACCTGATTGGCGAGCTGCCGCCTGTCCTCGGGCACGTCGAGATGGCGGGTGAAGATGTTGGTGGTGATGAAGCCGGGGACGACCGCGTTGACGCGGATATTGTGCCGCGCCAGCTCCGCCGCAGCCAATTTGGTGAGGTGCAATACCCCGGCCTTGGCGGTCGAATAGGCGATCGGGGCATAGCCGGTGCCGAGCGCCGACACGCTGGACGTGTTGACGATCGCTCCCCCGCCGCGCGCCGTCATCAGCGGAGCGGCGTGGCGGATGCCAAGCGCCACCGAGCGCAGCAGCAACGCCTGCGTCCGATCCCAATCGGCGGCGGCAATCTCGTCGATCCGCTCGCGCGCGCCGCCGGCACCGGCATTGTTGAACAGAATGTCGAGCCCGCCCGCGGCATCGGCGGTCTCGATCAGCGCCTTGATCGAATCAGCATCGGTGACGTCGGTATGCCGGAAGTGGATCCGGCCGTTCGATGTGGCGGCGATGGCCTCGCCGGCAGCGGTGTCGATGTCGCCGATCCACACCTCCGCGCCTTCGTCCACCAACCGAAGCGCGGTGGCCCGGCCGATGCCCGATGCACCACCCGTTACCACCGCGCGCCTGCCCTGAAGCCGCATCCCACTCTCCTGCGAACGCCGTGCCGTCTGTGCGGCATCGGTCATTTTCGGCACCATAGTATGGCGATCTACCACGTCAACATCCCACGGTTCGAATAATCGGTTTGCCCTGGATCGACGTTTTTCGTACATCGCGCGCCATGGCACTCGACCCTGAAACCTTTGACGCGCTGATCACCACCATCCGTCGCTTCGTCAGCGAACGGCTCCGCCCGCTGGAGGCGCAGGTGGAAACGGACGACCGCATTCCCGACGATGTCGTGCAGGAGATGCGCGAGATGGGATTGTTCGGCCTGTCGATCGCGGAGGAATATGGCGGGCTGGGCCTGACCATGGCGGAAGAGGCGAGGGTCGCGATCGAACTGGGGCGGACGACGCCGGCGTTCCGTTCCAATTTCGGCACCAATGTCGGCATCGGCAGCCAGGGCCTCGTGATGGCGGGTACCGCCGAGCAAAAGGCGCAATGGCTGCCCCGCATCGCGAGCGGCGACATCGTGACTAGCTTCGCGCTGACCGAGCCGGATGTCGGCAGCGATTCGGGCAGCGTGAAGACGCGCGCGGTGCGCGGCAAGGATGAGAATGGGGCCGACGTCTATCGCCTGTCGGGGACGAAGCGCTACATCACCAATGCCGACCGTGCCGACCTGTTCACGGTAATGGCGCGCACCAGCGACGACCCCGGCGGGCGCGGCGTTTCCGCCTTCCTCGTCCCGCGCGATCTGCCGGGCGTTTCGGTGGGCGAGCCCGAAAAGAAGATGGGCCAGAAGGGCGCGAAGGTCGCCGATGTCAATTTCGACGATGCGCCGGTGCCCATCGCCAATCGCCTGGGTGAGGAAGGCGAAGGCTTCAAGATCGCGATGCGCGTGCTCGATCGCGGGCGGCTGCATATCGCGGCGGTCTGCGTCGGCGTGGCCGAGCGGCTGATCGCGGATTGCGTCGCCTATGCCGGGGAACGCAAGCAGTTCGGCAAGCCGATCGCGGAGCATCAGCTGATCCAGGCGATGATCGCGGATTCGAAGACCGAGACGCTGGCCGCGCGCGCGCTGGTGCTGGAAACCGCCGCGGCGAAGGACGCCGGCACCAACGTGGTGATGGAAAGCGCCGCCGCGAAATATTACGCCAGCGAGATGGTCGGCCGGGTCGCGGATCGCGCGGTGCAGATCTTCGGCGGGGCGGGCTATATCGCCGATTACGGCATCGAACGGCTGTACCGCGATGTGCGCCTGTTCCGCATTTACGAAGGCACCAGCCAGATCCAGCAGATCATCATCGCGCGTGAGACGATGAAGCGCGGGGGATAGGCACCGCCGCACCCCGCGAAGGCCGGGGTACGAAGCGACCGGACCGGCGCGCCAGGACGCCCATCATCTCCAGGGGAGGACATCATATGGATACCACCAAGCTGTTCCGGCTCGACGGCCGCATCGCATTGGTCACCGGGGGTAGCCGCGGCATCGGCAAGATGATCGCCGCCGGCTTCATCGCGCAGGGCGCGAAGGTCTATATCTCCAGCCGCAAGGCGCCCGCCTGCGAAGAGACGGCGGCGGAACTCGGGCCGAACTGCATCCCGCTGCCGATGGACGTATCGACGGTCGACGGGTGCCGCGCCCTCGCCGCCGCGCTGGCGGAGCGGGAGGAGCGGCTCGACATCCTCGTCAATAACGCCGGCGCCGCCTGGGGCGTGCCGTTCGAGGAGTTTCCGGAAAGCGGCTGGGACAAGGTGATGGACCTGAACGTCAAATCGCCGTTCTTCCTGACCCAGGCGCTCCACGGCATGTTGAAAGCGGGCGCCGCGGCGCAGCGCCCCGCGAAGGTGATCAACATCACCTCGATCGACGGGCTGCGGCTCAATCCGTGGGAAACGTACAGCTATCACGCATCCAAGTCGGCGCTGATCTACCTCACCAAGCGGCTGGCCGCGCGGTTGATCCGCGACGGCATCAACGTCACCTCGATCGCGCCCGGCGCCTTCGCCAGCGAGATGAACCGCGCCGCGCGCGACCACGGCGAACAGGTCGCCAAGGCGATCCCCTCGCGCCGCATCGGCGAGATCGAGGATATGGCGGGCACCGCGATCTATCTCGCCAGCCGGGCGGGCGACTATATCGTCGGCGAGACGATCGCGGTCGACGGCGGGATTGTTAATGCCAGCCTGGGCACCAGTATCGACGCCTGACGGAAACGCAGCGGCGGCGGGCGGCCCAACGGGCATTGGCCTTTCTCCCCGGCACGGGGGATGGTCAGGTCCGTGCTAGCCCGCGTCGGCGAACCGATCCGGCAGGTAGCGCGCGATATCGATGCCGGCCGGCGGCGTATCGCCCAATAGCAACGCCGCGCCGATCGCGGCGGCGGCGGGGGCGGTCTGGATGCCGAACCCGCCCTGCCCCGCGAACCAGAAGAATCCCGGCATCATCGGGTCGGCGCCATAGACCGGCAGGCGATCGGGCGCGAACGAGCGTAACCCCGCCCAGCGCCGCTCGACCCGCGTGACGCGCCAGTCGACCACATGTTCGAAACGATCGATCGCGATCGCGACGTCGATCTCCTCGGGCGCGACATCCTGCGGATCGACACGATGTTCGTCGTGCGGGCTCAGCCACAATTTGCCGCCCGCTTCGGGTTTGAAATAGAAGGCACCCGAGATGTCAACGACGAACGGCATCCCGGCCGGCGCGGGCGGATCGGTGGCGAGTTGCACCATCGTGCGGCGATACGGCGTGATGCCGATCGCGCGCGCGCCCGCGAGTGCGGCGACCCGATCCGCCCAGGCACCGGCGGCATCCACCAGCACCTCCGCCACGAACCTGCGGCCGTCGGCGGCGGCAAGCTGCCAGGCCCCGCCGTGGCGCGCCGCGGACGCCAGCATCGCGGCGGTAACGATCGTCGCGCCGGCGCGGCGCGCGGCGGCGAGATAGTCGGCGTGCAGCCGCGCGACATCGATATAGGCGCAGGTCGGCTCGCTGACGGCGAGCGTCCAGTCACCGCGCAGCCCCGGTATCGCACCGGCAGGATCGACCGCGTCCAGCGCCACGGGCGTATCGGCGAAATCGGCCAGCAAGGCCTCGATCGCCGCCGCATCCTGCGCCCGCCCGATATGCACCGCCCCCAGCGGGTCCAGATAACCGCCGTCGCGCAATGCCGCGCCGGACGCGGTGGTCAGCGGCTGGATGCCGGGCCCGCCATAGGTTTCCGACCAGAACGCCGCCGACCGCCCGGTCGCATGATAGCCCGGCTGCGCCTCCCCCTCCAGCAGTAGCACGCGCGCGCGCGCGCCGATCGCTGCGGCGAGGCTGGCGCCGGCGATCCCCGCACCGACGATCGCGATATCGTAGCGTTCGCTCACTTCGCTGCCCGTGCATCGAGGAAGGCATCGATCGCGGAGAGCGCGCGGTCACGCACCGGATCGACCTCGCGCAGGATCTCATGCGCCGATTCGGGGCCGAACCGTTCGACCCGCGCATCGGGCAGGCGCTCCGCCACCGCGATCGCCGCATGCGGATCGACCAGCCGGTCATGGTCCGCCACCAGCATCAATACCGGGGTGTGCAACCGGGTCAGCCGGGGGTCGCGCCGCAACCGGGCGGTCCCCGCGAACGCCTGCGCGAGCCACGACCAGCTCGGCGGCCCCAGTCGCAACCCGGGCTGCGCGTCATACCACCAGCCCTCGTCCGCATAACGATCCGCGTCGGCGGTCAGCAGGGCGCGGCGATCGGGGGCGCCGGGGCGCTCATGCCCCTTCCATGCCGCCCGCGCCGGATCGCCGAGCCGTTGCATCCAGCGCGCGATCCGCCCGCCCCAGGCCGCGCCGATCGGGCTGCGCAGCCCCAGCATCGGCGCGACCAGCACCAGCGCATCGGGATCGACCACCCCCTCCAACAACGCCGCCAGCGTCAGATAGCCGCCCATCGAATGCCCCATCAGCACGCGCGGCCCGCTCGTCTCGCTGCTCCACGACCGCCAGAAGGCGGCCAGATCGGCGATCCACGGCGCAACGTCCTCGCAATGGCCGACATGCGGATCGGCGCTCAGCCGCCCCGACCCGCCCTGCCCACGCCAGTCGAAGGCGGAAACCGACCAGCCCGCATCATGCCAATGCGCGAACGCCTCCCAATATTTCTCGAAGATGTCGCCGCGACCGGTCTGGAACAGGATCGCGCCACGTCCGCCGCCGGGCCAGTCGAAACGCCGCAGCGGCCAGCCGTCAGCGGCAGGCCAGTGGCTGATGCGTGCGCCCGGCGGCAGACGCCGCCGGTCGAAGCCGCGCGACAGGGGGGCGATCGTCACCATTCGGCACGGTTACGGTTTCTCAAACCCTTCCGTCTACCTCTCGTGTCATGGGGTGGGACATTCTCGTCTGGTTGCTGCCGGTATCGCTGGCGTTGCTGCTGTTGTCGGCGGGCGTGCAGGACGCGCGCACGCGGGAGATCGGCAATGCCAAGAATGCCGCGATCGCGCTGCTCGCGCCCCTGTGGTGGGTCGCGATCGGGCTTGATCCGTGGCCCGGCATGGCCATCCAGTTGGGCGTGGCGTTGGCGGTGTTCGCGATCTTCGCGGGCGCGTTCGCGCTCGGCCAGATGGGCGGCGGCGACGTGAAGCTGATCACCGCGGTGGCGCTGTGGCTGCCGCCGTTCGCGCTGCTCGACATGTTGCTGCTGATGTCGCTGCTGGGAGGCGCGCTGACACTGCTGTTCCTGATCGAGCGCCGCTGGCGCCGGTCCGAGGGGCCGATCGAGGTGCCGTATGGCGTCGCGATCGCGCTCGCCGGGCTGCTGATGGTTCACGAACCGCTTCTTAACCACTTTCATCGATAAACGGCGCTGATTTTCAACCCTGCGCGCACGCAAGGACAATATAGATGGACAGTCGCAAGGTGATGATGCTGGTGGGCGCGCTGGTGGTGGCGGCGATCACCGCCTTTGCCGCCCGCTCGCTGATCGCAGGCGCCGCCGCGCCGCAGGCCCTGGCGGCCGCCCCCGCCCCGCTGCCGGTTGGCCCGGAAGTGCTGGTGGCGACCCGCGCGTTGCCGGTCGGCACGATCCTGGACGCGACTGCGCTTAAGTTTCAGCCGTGGCCGAAAGACCTGGTCGAGAACGCTTACTACCAGAAGGACACGACCGACATGTCGCGTCTGCTGGGCACCGTCGTGCGCCTGCCGATCACGGCCGGCCAGCCGGTGACGCAGGGCCAGCTCGTCAAGCCGGGCGACCGTGGCTTCCTCGCCGCCGCACTGGGGCCGGGCATGCGCGCGGTCACGGTGCCGGTGTCGGCGCAGACCTCGGTTGCGGGCTTCGTCTTCCCGGGCGACCATATCGACCTGATCCTGACGCAGGCGGTGTCGGGCAACGACGGCCCGCCGCTGAAGACCAGCGAGACGGTGGTGCGCAATCTGCGCGTGCTCGCGACCGACCAGCGCACCGGCGACCAGAAGGACGCCAACGGCAACACCGTCGTGCAGACCTTCTCCACCATCACGGTCGAGGCGACCCCGCGTATCGCGGAGCAGATCGCCGTCGCGCAGACGATCGGCACGCTATCGCTGTCGCTGCGCTCGATCGCCGACAATGCGTCGGAACTGGAACAGGCGATCGCGTCCGGCGCGATCACCATGGGTGACAGCAAGGATCCGGCCGCCGAAAAGGCGATGCTCACCAAGCTCGCCAGCACGCCGCAGGCCGGCAATTCCACCTATGTCGTCGGGGCGGACGTGTCCCGCTTCCAGCGCCGCAGCGTGCCGCCGATCGTCGGCGCCGCACCCACACCCGCCGGTTTCGGCGACAATCCGGGCATGGCCGCGCCAGCGGGCGCCGCACCGTCCGCCGCCAGCGGTGGTGGCGCCGTGGCGGCCCGGCCGGCGGGCGCGATCGTTCGCATCGCCCGCGGCAACAACGTGACCGAAGTTCCGGTCGGGGGGAAGAATTAAGATGCCGATCTCGTCCAACCTGACCCTGCGGTCGCTGACGGTGGCGCTGGCCGCCGCGGCGGTCGCCTCGGTCCCCGGCGCCGCGCCGGCGCAGCTGGCCACCACGGGGGCGGCAGCCGCCGCGTCGACCGGCACCGCCGCGCCGACGCTGCAGGTGTCGACCAATCGCGGCCGGCTGGTCACGCTGTCGCGACCGATGAGCGACCTGTTCCTCGCCAATCCGGACATCGCCGACGTGCAGGTCCGCTCGCCCACGCAGCTCTACGTCTTCGGCAAGAAGCCGGGCGAGACGACGCTGTCGGCGACGGCGCGCGGGGGCGCGGTGGTCTATACCGCCACGATCCGCGTCGGGAACAACTATGACTCGATCCAGCAGATGCTGGCGCTGGCGCTGCCCGAGGCGCAGATCGCCGCCACGCCGATGAACGGTCTCGTCCTGCTCACCGGCACGGTCAGCGGTCCGCAGGACGGCGCCGAGGCGGAGCGCCTGGTGCAGGCGTTCGTCGGTGCCGATACGAAGGTGCTGAGCCGCCTGCGCACCGCGACGCCGCTGCAGGTCAATCTGCAGGTCAAGTTCGCCGAGGTGAGCCGTACCTTCCTGAAGAACATCGGCAGCAACCTGCTGACGCGCGATCAGACGGGCGGGTTCCGTTTCGGGGTCGCGTCGGGCGGGACGCCGGGCACGATCACCGGCACTGGCTCGGGGACGTCGTACACCTTCAACAAGAACGAGAACACGCGTACCTCGATCGGTGCCGCCGGCCGCCTCTTCGGGCTCGACATCCTGTCGGCGATCGATCTCGGCGAGACGATGGGCCAGGTCACGACGCTGGCCAACCCGAACCTGACCGCGCTGTCGGGCGAGACGGGCACCTTCCTGGCGGGTGGCGAGATCCCGATCCCGATCAGCCAGGCGCTCGGCACGACCTCGATCGAATACAAGCAGTTCGGCGTCAGCCTCGCCTATACGCCCACGGTGCTGTCGGACGGCCGCATCTCGCTCCGGGTCCGGCCCGAAGTCTCGCAGCTCGATTACGCCAACGCCGTCGCCATCGGCAACGGGCGCGTGCCCGCGCTGACGACGCGGCGCGCGGAAACGACGGTCGAGCTTGGCTCCGGCCAGAGCTTCATGATCGCCGGGCTGATGCAGAACACCCACAACAATTCCTACGACAAGACGCCGGGCCTCGCCGACGTGCCGGTGCTGGGCGCGCTGTTCAAGTCGAACGCCTTCCAGCGCAACGAAACCGAGCTGGTGATCGTGATCACGCCGTATCTGGTGCGGCCGGTCAACGGCAACGACATCCGCCTGCCGACAGACGGCTATCGCGCGCCGGGCGACCTTGAGCGGGTGCTGGTCGGCACTCTGGACGCCGGATCGCGCGGTGCGCCACGGCCGAAGCCGACGATGCAGGTGCAGCAGCCCAATGCCGCGCCGACGATCGGCGCGCTCGCGCCGGTGCCGATGACCAGCGTCACGCCGGCGCCGGCTCCCGTCGCGCCCGCCCCGGCGCCGGTCGCCCCGCCGGCCGATCGCAAGGCGTCGCGCCATGACGATCGCAAGGGCGGCGCCCCCGCCCCAGGCTTCTCGATCCAATGATCTCGCTGAAGGTATCGCCGATGACCCTGCGTCTCCCGCTTCTGGCCGCCACCGCTTTGTCGCTGCTGCCGCTGGCCGCCTGCGGCCCCGTCAATCGCGGGGTCGAGTCGGTCAACCAGCCGGTTGTGTCGCGCACCGATTATACGTTCGACGTGCAGGTCACCCCGACCGGCCTCGCCACCGGTGAGACGCAGCGGCTGCGTGGCTGGCTCGATGCCCTGCACGCCGGCTACGGCGACACGATCTCGGTCGACGATGCCGAGACCGGCGTAGCCGCGCGCGGCGATGTCGCGGGCGTCGCGGCGCGCTACGGGCTGCTGGTCGCGGACCAGGCGCCGGTGACCGGTGCGCCCCTCGCCCCCGGCACCGCGCGGATCGTGGTCAGCCGCGCGCGCGCCGCGGTCCCGTCGTGCAACGACGGCCGCCGCAGCGTCGAGCCGGCGTTCGAGCACAACAACACCACCGATTTCGGCTGCGCGGTGAACGGCAATCTCGCCGCGATGATCGCCAATCCGACCGATCTGGTCCGCGGCGCGTCGACGGGGGAATATGATCCGCTCACCGGCACGCGCGCGATCACCTCGCTGCGCTCGGCGGCCCCGACGGGCGCCGGCGGCACCACGCTGAAGTCCGAATCGTCGGGAGGGAAGTAACGTGAACGCACCATGGAAGCCCGGCGGCCCCGCCGGCACGCGCACCCCGTTCCTCGCCTTCGCCTGCGACGATGCGTCGGTCGAGCAACTCCGCCCGATCGCGGCGGAGCTCGGCTGGCCGATCGAGAATGTCTACAAGGGCGGCCTGCGCAACGCGGTGCAGACGCTGTCGGTCTCGTCCAGCCCGCACGTGCTGTTCGTCGATCTCGCCGAATCGGGGGACCCGCTGGGCGACATCAACGGCCTTGCCGAAGTGTGCGAGCCCGGCACGATCGTGATCGCGGCGGGACAGGTCAACGACGTCCGTCTGTATCGCGATCTGCTCGCCAGCGGCATCCAGGATTATATCCTGAAGCCGTTCAGCCCGGACGTGCTGCGCGATGCCTTCGCACAGGCGCAGGCGACGCTCGTCACGCCGCGCACGGGAGATATCGGTGCGGAGCGCCCGCATTGCGCCACCGCGGTGATCGGCGCGCGCGGCGGTGTCGGCGCCTCGACGATCGCGACGTCGCTCGCCTGGCTGATCAGCGAGCGCGGCCACCGCTCGACCGCGTTGCTCGACCTTGATGTGCATTTCGGCACGGGTGCGCTGGCGCTCGATCTCGAACCCGGTCGTGGCCTGACCGACGCGATCGAGAATCCCAGCCGCATCGACGGTTTGTTCATCGAACGCGCGATGGTGCGCGCGTCCGAGCGGTTGAGCGTCCTGTCGGCGGAAGCGCCGATCGGATCGCCGATCATCACCGACGGCGCCGCTTATTATCAGTTGCAGGAGGAGATGCGCTCCGCGTTCGAGTGCACGGTGGTCGATCTGCCGCGCAATATGCTGGTCCAGCACCCGCATCTGGTGTCCGAGATCGCACAGGTGGTGCTGGTCGCGGAACTGACGCTGGCCGCCGCGCGCGATACGATCCGGCTGCTGTCGTGGCTGCGCGCCAACGTGCCGCAGGCGACCGTCACGGTCCTCATCAACCGGATGCATTCCGGGCCGCAGCTCGAAATCTCGCGCAAGGATTTCGAGGGCTCGATCGAACGGGCGGTCGATCTCGTCATCCCGTTCGACCAGAAGCTCGCCGCGCAGGCCGCCAAGCTGGGCAAGCCGATGGCGGAGACCGGCAAGGCCTCGAAGACAATGGCGCCGCTCAACGATCTGTCGGACCGGTTGCTCAGTGCCACCGACGATAGCGCCGACGACGTGGCCGGGCCGGGCAAGCGCGGGGCATCGCTGCTGTCGCGCTTCTCCACGCTGAAGGGGCGGGTCGGAAAGAAGAAGCCGGCCACCGCCAAGTAATGATGCTGGGACGCTGACACCATGCCGCTGCTGCCGCTGCTCCTGATTGCGCTCGGGGCGTTTCTGACGCTGGGCATGCTCGTCTTCGCCTTTGCCGGCCCGTCCGCGCAGAAAGCGGGCTCGCGCCGGCTGGCGACCGTGCGCGAACGCCATCTGCCGTCCGAGACGAACGTCATCGAGGCGCAGATGCGTCGCATCACGGGTCGTGATTCGACACGTGCCGACCGTGCGGCGATGCGGCTGCTGCCGAATGTCGCGCAATTGCAGAAGCGCCTGTCGATGACGGGCAAGCCGTGGACGGTTGGCCAATATGGCTTCGCCACGCTGGGCGTCGCGCTCTTCGTCATGCTGGCCCTGCTGATCAAGGGGCTGCCGCTGCTGCTGGCGCTGTTCCTGGGCCTGATGCTGGGCGGCGCGCTGCCGCATCTCGTGGTCGGTTTCTTCATCAAGCGCCGGATCAATCAGTTCACCGCCAAATTCCCCGACGCGATCGAGCTGCTGGTGCGCGGCCTTCGTTCTGGTCTGCCGATTTCGGAGACGATGCAGGTCGTCGGTGCCGAGGTATCGGGCCCGGTGGGCGAGGAGTTCCGTTCGGTATCCGACAAGATGAAGATCGGCCGGACGATGGACGTGGCGCTGCAGGAAACCGCCGACCGGCTGGGCACGCCAGAATTCCAGTTCTTCGTCATCACGATCGCCATCCAGCGCGAAACCGGCGGCAATCTGGCCGAAACGCTCCAGAACCTGGCCACCGTGTTGCGTCAGCGGTCGCAAATGAAGCTGAAGATCAAGGCGATGTCGTCCGAATCGAAAGCGTCGGCCTATATTGTCGGCTCGCTGCCGTTCATCGTCTTCGGACTGATCTACACGATCAATCCGCCGTATATGGCGGGCTTTTTCAGTGACACCCGCCTGATGGTGATCGGTGCCGGCGGCTTTACCTGGATGGGGATCGGCGCCTTCATCATGTCCAAGATGGTCAGCTTCGAGATTTGATGATGGAACCCGCCACCCCCACCGTCATGGGCATCGACATCATCACGCTGGCGACGATGCTGTCCGGCATCGCCGCGGCGGCGATCTTCATCGCGATCTGGTCGGCGCTCGGCGTGCGCGATCCGATGGCGCGCCGCGTCAAGGCGCTCAACGAGCGTCGCGAGCAGTTGAAGGCGGGGATCACCGCCTCGACCAGCAAGCGCCGCGCGAAACTGGTGCACAAGAACGCCACCGCTGACCGTATCCGCAACCTGCTGTCGTCGCTGCGCGTGTTGCAGGACGAACAGGTGAAGGTCGCGCAGCGCAAGTTGCTGCAGGCGGGCATCCGCAAAAAGGATTGGGCCGTCGCGGTCATCTTCGGCCGGCTGATCCTGCCGATCGTGTTCGGCGGCATCATGATCGTCTATGTCTATGTGCTGGATACCTTCCCCGACTGGAGCGCGTTCAAGCGCTATGCACTGGTCGCGGCGACGTTGATCCTGGCGTACAAGGCGCCCGATCTGTACCTGAAGAACAAGATCAGCAAACGCAGCGATGCGATCCGCAAGGGGCTGCCCGACGCGCTCGACCTGCTGGTGATCTGCGCGGAGGCGGGCCTGACCGTCGATGCCGCCTTCCATCGCGTGTCGCGCGAACTGGGCAAGGCCTATCCCGAACTCGGCGAGGAATTCGCGCTGACCGCGATCGAACTGGGCTTTCTGACCGACCGTCGGCAGGCGTTCGAGAACCTTGCCACGCGCGTCGACCTCGATGCGGTGAAGGGCGTCGTCACCACGATGATCCAGACCGAGAAATACGGCACGCCGCTCGCCAGCGCGCTGCGCGTCCTGTCGGCGGAATTCCGCAACGAGCGGATGATGCGCGCCGAGGAAAAGGCCGCGCGGCTGCCCGCGATCATGACGGTGCCGTTGATCCTGTTCATCCTGCCGGTGCTGTTCGTCGTCATCCTCGGCCCGGCGGCCTGCTCGATCAACGACAGCTTCATTCAGAACGGGCCGAAGTAACGCCCGGCGCGTGGCCGCTGGAACAGCCGCATCCCGCTGTCGTTGACACAGCGTAACAGGAGGGATGCGATGCTGTTTACCACCCCAACGCAATATATCGCGCTCGCGGTCGCGCTGGTCGCTGGCTGGCTGTTCGGGCTGGCCAGCCATCCCGGCGGGAAGAAGTGGAAGGCGCGCTATGCCGCCGAACGCGACGCGCATGCCGCCGCGAACAAGCGTATCGCCGAACTTGAGGCAGAGAACACGCGCCTCACCCGCGAACGCCCCGTGGTCGCGGAGCGGCCGGTGGTGGCCGATCATGTGGTGCGCGAGGATCGCATGATCACCGGCGACCGCGTGGTGCGCGACGACGGCGTCACCCCCCGTTCCTCTGCCGCGCCCGCGTTTCGCGACGATCGTATCTGATCCCGTCGCACTCCCACCGCACCGGGGCCTGACCCGGCGCGCGCCTTATGGGGCGACCGGGCCGCAGCACGAGGCGCGCCTGGCCTGATCGACCATAGCGAAGCGCGCGCGATCGTCCACCAGGATGCGGATCAGCGCGATGCCATGGCCGCCGGGCACCAGCACCGCCGTCGTCCCCGGCGGCGCGGTCTGGCCGTCGCGGATCAGCACGATCCGTATCGGTGCGCCCTGTGACTCGACATTGTTGCGCACGAACGCGACATCGGTGCGCGCATCAAACACCGACAGCGACCAGTAACGCGCCGGCACCGGGGCGGCCGTCACCGTCACCGGGCCGTTCGACAGATCGAAGACACAGGTCGAATAAGCCAGGTCGGGGCTGGGCCGCACCACCGCGCGCGATGCGCTGTCCGCCAGCGGCCCGTGCGCCATCTGATTGACGCCACCCATCTTCCCGAGCCGCTTCTCCGCCGCGCTCATCAACACATAGGGGGTACGCCGTAGCGTTGCCTGCCATGCGATCGCTGCGACGATCAACCCCAGCAGCAACGGCCAGCGCCATGCCTGGATGGTGGTCCGGATCATGCGCCCTCCTCCCCCGTGCAGGCTTCGCGCCGGATGCTCGGCAATTGATCGCGCGCCGGGCTGGTCCGCCCCGCATTGTCGGGCAGATAGGTGCGCAGCGTCAGATCGAAATGCTCCTGCCCCGCGGTCGGCAGCCAGTGCCCCGGCTGCCGATCGGGTGCCACCAGCACCGTCCAGCGCGCCTGCTCCGCCGGCGGCAGGATCGCGCTGCCGACCGAATAAGGCCCCGGTCCCGTCAGATAGCCCGCGGGATCATACAGCGTCAGACTCCACCAGCGGGCGGGCAAGGTGCCACCGATCACCCGATAGCGGCAGCGTCCTTCCAGCCGTCGCCCCGCATCATCCGTGGTGGCGGTGTAATAACGCGCCTCGCGGGCGGGCAGAGCGAGCAGGCCGCGCAGCGCCACCACCGCGCGGGTCCGTGCGCTCTGGTCGGTGGTGCCCAGATCGGTGCCGCTGACCCACGGCCCGATCGCCACGCCCGATCCCAGCGCACCCGCGCGGACCTGCCATGTCGCCACACCGACGCCGAGGATCAGCCCCAGCGCGATACAAACCAGATACCGCGCCCAGGGCTTCATATCCGCTCCCTTGTCCTATGCCGGACGGGCCTTCAGCGCTGCCTGCGCCGCGGCCAGCCGTGCGATCGGCACACGGTAAGGCGAGGCGGAGACGTAATCCAGCCCCACCGTTTCACAGAAAGCGATCGATGCGGGATCGCCGCCATGCTCGCCGCAGATGCCCAGCTTGATCGCCGGGCGGGTCGCGCGGCCGCGCTCGGCGGCGAGGCTGACCAATTCGCCCACGCCCTCCACGTCCAGGCTGACGAACGGATCCTTGGCATAGATGCCCTTGCCGACATAGGCGCCCAGGAAGCGCGCCGCATCGTCGCGGCTGACGCCCAGCGTCGTCTGCGTCAGGTCGTTGGTGCCGAACGAGAAGAATTCGCCCGCCTCCGCGATCTCGCCCGCGCGCAGCGCCGCGCGCGGCAGTTCGATCATCGTGCCGACCAGATAGTCGATCGTCCGCCCGCGCTCAGCAAACACGTCCTTCGCCGCGGCATCGACCACCGCCTTCATCAGATCCAGCTCGCGCTTCGTGGCGACCAGCGGGATCATCACCTCCGGGATCGGGGCCTCGCCGCTCTTCTCCGCGACGTCGATCGCCGCCTCGAAGATGGCGCGCGCCTGCATCTCGTAGATTTCGGGATAGGTCACGCCCAGCCGGCAGCCGCGATGCCCGAGCATCGGATTGAATTCGTGCAGCTCCGCCGCGCGGCGCTTGAGCTGGTCGACCGCGACGCCGGCGGCGCTCGCCACCTCGGCGAATTCATTCTCCTCGTGCGGCAGGAATTCATGGAGCGGCGGATCGAGCAGGCGGACGGTGACCGGCAGGCCCGCCATCACCTCGAAGATCGCGGTGAAATCGGCGCGCTGTTCGGGCAACAGCTTGTCCAGCGCGGCGCGGCGCCCGGCTTCGTCCTCCGCCAGGATCATCTGGCGCACCGCGGTGATACGCGCGCCGTCGAAGAACATATGCTCGGTACGGCACAGACCGACCCCCTCCGCACCGAAATCGCGCGCGGTGCGGCAGTCGAGCGGGGTTTCGGCATTGGCGCGCACCTTCAACCGGCGAACGCCATCGGCCCATTCCATCAATGTGCCGAAATCGCCCGCCAGTTCGGGCTGGATCGTCGCGACCTCGCCCATCATCACCTCGCCGGTGCTGCCGTCGATCGTCAGCGTATCGCCCTCGTGCACCTCGCGCCCCGCAACGCGCGCCACCTTCGCGCGCGGGTCGATCGACAGCGTGCCCGCACCCGAAACGCACGGCCGGCCCATCCCGCGCGCGACCACCGCCGCATGGCTGGTCATCCCGCCGCGCGCGGTCAGGATGCCCTTCGCCGCATGCATGCCGTGGATATCCTCGGGGCTGGTTTCGGTGCGCACCAGGATCACCGCCTTGCCGTCCGCCGCCCAGCGTTCGGCGGTATCGGCGTCGAACACCGCCGCGCCGCTTGCCGCGCCGGGGCTCGCGGGCAGGCCCTTGGTCAGCACGTCGCGCTGCGCCTCGGGATCGAGCGTCGGATGCAGCAGCTGATCGAGCGCCTGCGGCTCGACCCGTGCGATCGCTTCCTCGCGCGTGATCAGCCCCTCGTTCGCCATCTCGACCGCGATCTTCAGCGCCGCCTTAGCGGTGCGCTTGCCCGAGCGCGTCTGCAGCATCCACAATTTGCCGCGTTCGACGGTAAACTCGATGTCCTGCATGTCGCGATAATGCGTTTCGAGCTTGTCGAACACCGCCGCCAGCTCGCCATACACCTCGGGCATCGCCTCTTCCATCGAGGCAGGCTTGGCGCCCGCTTCCTCGCGCGCGATCTTCGTCAGATATTGCGGCGTGCGAATGCCCGCCACGACATCCTCGCCCTGCGCGTTGATCAGAAACTCGCCGTAATAAGCACGATCGCCCTTCGACGGGTCGCGCGTGAAGGCGACCCCGGTGGCGCTGGTGTCGCCCATATTGCCGAACACCATCGCCTGCACGTTGACCGCGGTGCCCCAGTCGCCCGGAATGTCGTTCAACCGGCGATACACCTTGGCGCGTTCCGACTGCCACGATCCGAACACCGCGCCGATCGCGCCCCACAATTGATCGTGCACGTCCTGCGGAAAGGGCTTGCCCCATTCCGCCGCGACCAGCTTCTTGTATTCGGCGACCAGCTGCCGCCAGTCGTCGGCGGACAATTCGGTATCGAGCGTATAGCCGCGATCCTCCTTGGCGATCTCCAGCGCCTCTTCGAACGCGCCGTGATCCAGCTCCAGCACCACGTCCGAATACATCTGGATAAAGCGGCGATAGCTGTCCCAGGCGAAACGCTCGTCGCCGCTTGCCGCCGCCAGCCCCTCGACCGTCGCATCGTTGAGGCCGAGGTTCAGGACCGTGTCCATCATGCCCGGCATCGACACCCGCGCGCCCGAACGTACCGATACCAGCAGCGGATCCGCCGCGTCACCGAAGCGCTTGCCGGTGATGCCTTCGATATGCGCGATCCCCGCGGCCACTTCGGCCTTCAGCGAGTCGGGAAAGCGCTCGCCTTCCTCGTAATAGCGCGTGCACATCGCGGTGGAGATGGTGAAACCTGGCGGCACCGGCAGATCGATCGACGCCATTTCCGCGAGGTTCGCGCCCTTGCCGCCGAGCAGGTTCTTGTCGCCCTTGCCGCCGTCGGATACGCCCCCGCCGAACCGATATACGTAGCGCGCCGCGTTGCTCGCCTCGACCGCCGTCGCCATCGTCACGTCTCCTGTCCTATGTCCGCGCGCGTGCGCTGTTTGTGCGCTGCAACACACGCTCGCGCAGGGGAATGCAACAGGATTCTGCGGAGCGGTGGGACAGCTTTTCTTGACTATCCTTCGATCCGCGAAAAGTCCGCGACGCCGTGTACCGCCGCGCGTACCCGCGCCAGCAGGGCCAGCCGCGCGGCCCGCTTCGCGGGATCCGCATCGTTGACCGTCACGTCATCGAAGAATGTATCGATCGGCGCCCGCAACGTCGCCAGCGCGGCCATCGCCGCCGCGAAATCCTCGCGCGCGATCGCCGCCCCCGCCGCCGGCTCCGCCGCATCGAGCGCGGCGATCAGCGCGGCCTCGGCGGGTTCGACATCCCCGTCGGGGCCGCGAAGACGGGAATCGTCGCCGGCGGACGACGGCGCCGGATCGACAGAGCCCCGCGCCCCTGCCTGCGCAGGCGCGACGGCGTAATTCTCCTTCTTCAGGATATTCGCCGCGCGCTTGTACCCCGCGAGCAGGTTCGCGCCATCATCAGTGCCGACGAACGCCTGCAACGCCCGCACCCGCGCCAGCAGGCGGACGAGATCATCCTCGCCCCCGAGCGCGAACACCGCATCGATCAGATCGTGCCGGACGCCGGCCTCGCGTTGCTGCACCTTCAGCCGGTCGGCGAAGAAGTCCAGCAGGGCGGCGGGGACGCGATAACGCAGGCCGTTTTCGGTGATCAGGCGGATCGCCCCCAACGCGGAACGGCGCAGCGCGAACGGATCCTTCGATCCGGTCGGTGCCTGCCCGATCGCGAAGAATTGCTCGAGACTGTCCAGCTTGTCCGCCAGCGACACCGCGACCGTCACCGGATCGGTCGGCACGTCATCGCCCTGCCCGACCGGCTTGTAGTGATCGCGGATCGCATTCGCGACCGTTTCGTCCTCGCCCTGCGCGGCGGCGTAATAGCCGCCCATCAGGCCCTGCAATTCGGGGAACTCGCCGACCATGCCGGTGACGAGATCCGCCTTCGCCAGCCGCGCGGCGCGTTCCGCCTGATCGGCCAGTTGCGCGCGTTCCGTCGCTGGACCCCGGCCTTCGTCGGGATGACGGTTCAGATTCGCAACGTCGAGGCTTGCGCCACCAACGATCCCCTCCTCCACCAGCCACCGCGCCAGCTTCGCGACCCGGTCCACCTTGTCGGCGACGGTGCCGAGCTTCTCGTGGAACACGATCCGGTCCAGCTTCGTCGCCTGTTCCGCCAGCGGCACTTTCAGATCGGTGTCGTAGAAGAAACGCGCATCGCTCAACCGCGCGGCAAGCACCTTGCGATTGCCCTCGACGATCATCGCACCGCCGTCGACCGCATCCACATTGGCGGTGCAGACGAAGGCGTTCGCCAGCCGTCCATCGGCGTCACGACACACGAAATACTTCTGGTTCACGCGCGCGGTGAGCTGGATCACCTCGGGCGGCACCGACAGGAAATCGGCGTCGAACCGCCCCAGCAGCGGCACCGGCCATTCGGTCAGCCCCGCATTTTCCGCGAGCAGCCCTTCATCGCGCACCAGCGTCAGCCCGGCCTTCGACGCCGCCATCGTCGCGCCCAGCGCGATGATCGACTGGCGCTCGTCCTGGTCGACGATCACGTGGCAGGCGCGCAGCTTCTCGACATAATCCGCCGCCGAACCGATCGTGATCGCGCCGGGATGGTGGAAACGATGCCCCACCGTCGTCGCGCCCGCGTCGATCCCCGCGATCGAACAGGGCACGATCGCCTCGCCAAACAAGGCGACGATCCCCTGTAGCGGGCGCACCCAGCGGAGCGACTCGGTCGATTGCGACGCCGAGCCCCAGCGCATCGACTTCGGCCACGGAAAGGCGCGGATCACCGCCGGGATCGCCTCCGCCAGCACGTCGATCGTGGCGCGGCCCGGCCGCTCGCTGATCGCGAACAATATGCCGTCGCGCTCGACCAGTTGCTCGCGCGTCAATCCGGTCTTGCGCAGGAAGCCTTCCAGCGCCTGCGGCGGCGCGCCCGCCTTCGGGCCCTTCACTTCCTCGCTGACCGCCTCGGTCGCGTCGGGCAGGTCACGCGCGATCAGCGTCAGGCGGCGCGGGGTGGCATAGGTGGTCAGCCCCCCGGCCCGCAGCCCCGCGCGTTCCAACTCGGCCCCGAACAGCCGCGCCAGATCCTCGCGCGCCTTCGCCTGCATCCGGGCGGGAATCTCCTCCGAGCGGAGTTCGAGCAGAAAGTCGGTCATGCCGCCCATCCGTTCTTTTCCATATACGCCTGGCAGCTCGCCTTCGCGAGATCGCGGACACGGCCGATATAGGCCTGTCGCTCCGCGACCGAGATCACCCCGCGCGCCTGCAACAGGTTGAACGTGTGGCTGGCCTTGATCGCCTGTTCATAAGCGGGGATCGGCAGTTTCGCGGCGAGGCAATTCTCGCATTCGGCGGCGTGCTTGCGGAACTGGTCGAACAACGTATCGGTATCCGCCACCTCGAAATTCCACGCGCTCATTTGGCGCTCGTTCTCCAGGAACACGTCTCCATAGGTGACGCCGGCGTCGTTGAACGCCAGATCGTAGATCGAATCCTTGTTCTGGATATACATCGCCAGCCGTTCGAGCCCGTAGGTCAGCTCGCCCGCGACCGGCTTCATGTCGAACCCGCCCATCTGCTGGAAATAGGTGAATTGCGTCACCTCCATCCCGTCGCACCACACTTCCCAACCGAGGCCCCAGGCCCCCAGCGTCGGGCTTTCCCAGTCATCCTCGACGAAGCGGATGTCGTGGCGCGAAAAATCGATCCCGATCGCCTGCAACGATCCCAGATACAATTCCTGCAGGTCCGGCGGGCTGGGCTTCAGGATCACCTGATACTGATAATAATGCTGCAGCCGATTGGGATTTTCCCCGTACCGGCCATCGGTGGGGCGGCGGCATGGCTGGACGAAGGCGGCGTTCCAGGCATCCGGGCCAAGCGCGCGCAGCGTGGTCGCGGTGTGGAAGGTGCCGGCGCCCATCTCCATGTCATAGGGTTGCAGGATGACGCATCCGCGCTCCGACCAATATTGGTGAAGCCGCAGGATCATCGACTGGAAAGAGAGGGGCTGGTCGGTCACGGCGGAGACGTGTGGCGGAAGCGTCGACGGGAATCAACGGGGCCATCATCCCAGGCGCGGAAGCCTGCGCGACGACAGGATATTTTAACGACTGCGCGTCACGCCGCGACTGTCATCCGCTAGGAAACTGCCGCATGAACCGCCCGATGAAAATCGCCACCTCCGCGCTTGCCCTGCTGCTCGCGCTGCCCGCCTGCGCGCAGCAACCCGCCCCGCCCGCCGGCGCCACGCAAGACGCCGATCCGGCCTTGTGGGTGGTGAAGGACGCCGACACGACCATCTATCTGTTCGGCACGATCCACGTTCTGCGCCCCGGCATGTCGTGGTTCGACGAGGCGGTGAAGCAGGCGTTCGACCGATCGCAGACCTTGGTGCTGGAGATGGTCGAGCCCGACACCGCGACGCAGCAACGCGTGGTGGCAGCCAAGGCGTTCGCCGCCGCCGGCACCCCGCTGACGCAGGCACTGCCCGCGAATTACCGGCCCGCCTTCGCCAAGGCGATGGGCGAAGCCGGCGTCCCCGCCGCCGCCTATGACCGGATGCGACCGTGGTTCGCAGCGGTCACGATCTCGCTGCTGCCGGTGCAGAAACTGGGCTACGATCCCGCCAACGGCCCCGAAAAGGTGCTGACCGATGCGGCGCGCGCCGCCGGCAAGACGGTGGAGGGGCTGGAAACGTTCGACGGACAGCTCGGCATCTTCGATCGCATTTCCCCGCCGGCCCAGCTGCAATTGCTCGAAAGCACGCTCGACGAACTGCCCAAGGCCGGCGCGACGTTCAAGCGGCTGGTGGACGCCTGGGCGAAGGGCAATCCCGATGGCGTCGCGGTGGAGATGAACGACTCGCTGAAGGATTCACCCGAGATCGCGCAGGCATTGCTCGTCCGCCGCAACGAAATGTGGGCCGGCTGGATCGCCAATCGCATGAAGCGCCCCGGCACGGTGTTCGTCGCGGTGGGCGCTGGGCATCTGGCCGGGCCGGAAAGCGTGCAGACGAAGCTGGCAGCCTATAAGCTGCAGGCGGCGCGGGTGAGATACTGACGCCTGGCGTACAGGTGCGTGGGATGCGCCGCCCCCCCACACCACCGCCTTGCTTTTTCCGCGCCACCCCGCTAAGCGCGCCGGCTTCCCGTCATGGTCATCCCTGGAGGCGTGTCGGGAAACGATATCACCGTTTTTCGGAGCATGACATGAGCGACACCATTACGCTCGCAGCCGAGACGCGTGACCGGGTTGGCAAGGGAGCCTCCCGTGCACTGCGTCGCGACGGCCGCGTCCCCGCCGTGATCTACGGCCAGAACAAGGAACCGTCCTCGATCCACCTCGAGGAGAAGGCGCTGGTCAAGGCGCTGATGACCGGTCACTTCATGAACTCGGTCATCATGGTCGGCGGCCAGCGCACGCTGGCGAAGGACGTCGCCTTCCACCCGGTCACCGATCGCCCGACGCATGTCGACTTCCTGCGCATCGCGGCGCACGAGGCCGTCACCGTGCCGGTGCCGGTCGTGGTCGTCGACGAGGAGGAATCGCCCGGCGTGAAGAAGGGCGGCGTGCTGACGCTGGTCGCGACCGAGCTGGAGCTGACGGTCGACGCGGCAAACATTCCGTCGGAAATCACCGTGTCGGTGAAGGGCAAGGACGTCGGCGACACGATCCACATCGGCGATGTGCGCGTGCCCAAGGGGGCGACGCTGGTGATCGAGGATCCGGATTACACCGTCGCCACGATCGTCGCCCCGTCGGCGATGCTCGCCGAGGCGCAGGAGCAGGCAGCCGAGGAAGCCGCGCTGGCGGAGGCCGCTTCGGCCGATGCCGCCGAGGCTGCGGCGGCTGAGGCTGCGGCGGCCGAGGAAGCCGAAGAAGCCGAGGACAAGGGCGAGTAATCGTCCGCCTTGCCGGAACGGACAGGGTTTCGGGGCAGGGTTTTTCCGGGGGGCAGGGCAGCGGCGACGCTCCCCTGCCCCTTCGCTTTCGAAAGGGATGCGCGATGCAATTGTGGGTCGGCCTCGGCAATCCGGGCGCGCAATATGCGATGCATCGCCACAATGTCGGCTTCATGGCGATCGATGCGATCGCGGAAGTCCATGGCTTCGCGCCCCCCGCCAAGAAATTCCAGGGCTGGCTGCAGGAAGGGCGGATCGGCGGCGCGAAGGTGCTGTTGCTGAAACCAGCGACGTTCATGAACGACAGCGGTCGGTCGGTCGGCGAGGCGATGCGTTTCTACAAGCTCGCGCCGGAAGCGCTGACCGTATTCCACGACGAACTCGATCTCGCCGCGATGAAGGTGAAGGTGAAACAGGGCGGCGGCACCGCCGGGCACAACGGCCTGCGCTCGATCGACCAGCATCTTGGCCCCGATTTCCGTCGTGTGCGGCTGGGCATCGGCCATCCCGGCCACAAGGACCGGGTCACCGGCCATGTCCTCGGCAATTACGCCAAGGCGGAGATCGAACCGCTATCCGACCTGCTTGGCGCGATCGCGGCGGAAGCCGACCGGCTTGCCGAGGGTGACGACGTCCGCTTCATGAACGATGTCGCTCTGCGGCTGGGGTAGGATCGGCTCTGACAGACGATGCCCGGCAATTATGCTACGGCTATGATACACGCGACAGACATGGAGTCCCGTCTGCGTAACGATGCGACCTTCGCCCCGCCCCTCATGACGTGTGACTGAATTCCCCGAACGGACCCTTCCATGCCCACCCGCCAGCTGTTCCCGACCCATTTCTACGAGGCGCCCCTCGACGCGCCCGAGCTGATCGCGGAGCTGGAGGATTCGTGCCTGGCGCTGGCGCAGGATGATGACGGCGGCCGACGCTGGTCGCGCACGCATGGCTATCGTGGCTATACCAGCTACGCCTCGCTCAACGATCTGCCCCGGCGCGATCCCGCCTTCGCCGATCTCAAGCGGCATCTCGATCGCCACGTCGCCGCCTTCGCGCGCGATGTCGGCATGGATCTGGGGGGGCACAAGCTGAAGCTCGACAGCCTGTGGGTCAATGTGATGAAAGCCGGCGGCACGCATTCGGGGCATCTGCACCCGCACAGCGTGGTGTCCGGCACCGTCTATATCGCGGTGCCCGACGGATCGGGCGCCTTGAAGCTGGAGGATCCGCGGCTGCCGATGCTGATGGCCGCCCCGGCGCGCGACGGCACGTTCGTCTATGCCGAGCCCCGACCGGGCACGATATTTCTGTGGGAAAGCTGGCTGCGTCACGAAGTGATGCGCAACGCCGCCAAGGCCGACCGCATCAGCATCAGCTTCAATTACCGGTGGTGACCGCGTCGCTCCGGCCCCCGTCCCTCTGGCGCTCGCGCGCCCTCGCCCCCATCTGGAAGACTTCATGAACGTATCGCATCTCCCCCCGGCGCTGGCACAGGCGCTCGAAACACGCGGCTATGCCGATCTCACCCCGGTTCAAGCCGAGGTGACCGCGGAGGCCGCGCACGGGCGCGACCTGCTCGTCTCGGCGCAGACCGGCTCCGGCAAGACCGTCGCCTTCGGCCTTGCCATGGCCGAGCAGCTAATGCCCGAGGGCGCGCTGCCCACCGCCGCCGCACCGCTCGCGCTGGTCATCGCCCCGACGCGCGAACTGGCGTTGCAGGTCGCCAAGGAACTGACCTGGCTGTACGCCGATGCGCGCATCGCCACCTGCGTCGGCGGGATGGACGCCAGCCGCGAGCGGCGCGCGCTGTCGCATGGCGCGCATATCGTCGTCGGCACGCCGGGCCGGCTGCGCGACCATGCCGAGCGCGGCGCGCTCAACCTCGCGCACATCCGCGCCGCCGTCCTCGACGAAGCCGACGAAATGCTCGACATGGGCTTTCGCGACGATCTTGAGGCGCTGCTGGATCAAACCCCCGCCGAACGGCGCACGCTGCTGTTCTCCGCGACCTTGCCCAAGCCGATCGTTTCGCTGGCCAAGACCTATCAGCGCGACGCGCTGCGCATCTCGACGGTCGGCGAACAGCGCGGCCATGGCGACATCACCTATCGCGCGGTGACGGTGTCGCCATCGGATATCGAACATGCCGTCATCAACCTGCTGCGCTTCTACGAGGCGGAGACGGCGATCCTGTTCTGCGCCACGCGCGACAATGTACGTCACCTGCATGCCGGGCTGGTCGAGCGCGGTTTCGCCGCGGTGGCATTGTCGGGCGAGCATTCGCAGAACGAGCGCAACCATGCGCTGCAGGCGCTGCGCGACCGGCGTGCGCGCGTCTGCGTCGCGACTGACGTGGCGGCGCGCGGCATCGACCTGCCGACGCTGAGCCTGGTGGTGCACGTCGAACTGCCGCGCGATGCGGAGGTGCTGCAGCACCGATCCGGGCGCACCGGACGCGCCGGCAAGAAGGGCACCGCGGTGCTGCTGGTGCCCTATCCGCGCCGCCGCCGCGTCGAGTCGATGCTCAAGGGCGCGCGCATCGCCGCCGAATGGGGCGAGGTGCCGAGCGCCGAGATGATCCGCGCCAAGGATCGCGAGCGGCTGCTGGAGCGGCTGCTCGCGCCGGTCGAGGTCGACGAGGATGATCGCGCGCTGGCGGTCGAATTGCTGGCGCAACGCACCCCGGAGGAGATCGCCGCCGCGCTGGTCGCCGCGCAGCGCGCCAGCCTGCCCGCGCCCGAGGAACTGAGCGAGCGCGGCCCGCCCGAGCGGCAGAAGGCGCATCGCGACGGTTTCGACGATATCGTATGGTTCCGCATGAACATCGGCCGGCGGCAGAACGCCGATCCGCGCTGGGTGCTGCCGCTGCTGTGCCGCCGCGGCCATGTCACCAAGGCGGAGATCGGCGCGATTCGCATCGGCGCGGTCGAGACGCAATTCCAGATCCCGCGCGCGTTGGCGGGGCGGTTCGCCGCCGCGGTGCGCGCGACCGCCAATGCCGATGGCGAGGATGAGAGCGGGGTGAAGATCGAGGCGCTTGATAGGGCCCCGCCGATGCGCGCCGGCCCTTCGCCGCAGCGCCGCCCGCATATGCCGCGCGCGACCCACGCGCCGCGCGGGCCGCGCCAGCGGCGCTGATCCCGCGCGGCGATATCGTGGCGGCGGCGCGACGGGACCGGATCGTCTCGGCGCTGCTGGTCATGATCATGCATGCCGCCGGATTGTGGTGGCTGTTGCAGGTCGCCGCGCCGCTGCCGGATCATCCGGCGGTCGATCGCGGCATGGCGACCTTCGACGTCGCCCCGCCCGAGGCGCCGCCGATCAATCATCGCGCGGCCCCGACCACACCGAAGCGGGCACCTGCCGCGATCAAGGCACCGCAATCGCCAGCGCGTCCCGCACGCCGCGCGTCACCATTGCCGGTCGAAGCGCCGCCGGCGATCGTGCCGATCCCGCTCGTCACCCTGCCCGCCGCACCGCTGGTCGGGGCGGGCCTGCAGATGGCGAGCGGCGCCACCGACGCCGGCACGGGCACCGGCGGTGCCGCGGGGCGTGGCGACGGCGGAGGCTCTGGCGGGGGGACGGCTGCGCGGCTGCTCGACGGCACGATCCGGGCGCGCGATTACCCGAAACAGGCACGCAGGGACGGGATCGAGGGAGTGGTCACGGTCGGCTTTACCGTCGGCCGTGACGGTCGCGCGCGCGCATGCCGCGTGCTGCGGTCGAGCGGCAGCGCGCTGCTCGATACCACCACCTGCGCATTGATCGAGCGCCGCTATCGATACGCCCCGGCACGCGACGCCGCGGGCAATCCGGTGGCGGAAGAACGCGGGTGGCAGCAACGCTGGTGGATCGAGCGCGGGAATTAGGTTGCCCTAGGGCGCCTGACAGCAAAAGCCCGGAGCGCCTCACCGAAGAGACGTCCGGGCCCTGAACCACGCCGGAAATGGCGGTGCGCCGGGAGGGGGAGCGATCCCCCTCCCGCCCGGGCCTTACAGCCCGACGACGCCGCCGTCGTTCTTCGTGATCACGATCGTGGCCGAGCGCGGGCGCCCAGCGCCGGTGCCGGTCGCCTGGCTCTGCGGCCAATTCGAAGTGATGTTGCTCGCGGAGCCGTCTTCACCTGGATGCTGGATGTTGACGAAGATCGAGCGACCATCGGCGGTGGAGGTGATGCCGGTGATCTCGCACTCCTTCGGACCGACCAGGAAGCGCTTCAGCTTCGCGCCCGGCGCCGCGCCGATCCGCGTCGTCACCGTGCTGGTGGCGCCGTTCAGCGTGTTGTTGACGACACGCGTGCCACCGTCACCGACACGCCCCGGCATGCCGATCAGCATCATGCAGTTCGTCACGTCGGTATAGGCGCCGTCGTCGGTTTCCATGAACAGCAGCGGGGACGCCTGGCCACCGGCGTTGGTCGACAGCCCGAACCACAGCCCGTCCGGCGACGAGAAGTCGTTGGTGGCGTCGAGCGACGACAGGTTGATGTTGGTCGGATCGAGGTCAGCCCCGGCACCGAAGGCGTAGATGTCCCAAGTGAACGTGGTCGCCTCGGTGGTGTCGCCGGTTTCGCGCAGGCGGATGACATGGCCGTTGACGTTGCCGGTGCCCGCCGAGCGACCGTCGGTCTTCGGATCGACATACGCGCGCGGGTTGGCCGCATCGGTGCGCGCCGGGGTGCGCGAGGAATTGTTGGTCAGCGTGCAATACATCTCGCCGTTGACCGGATTGACCGCGGTCCATTCCGGACGGTCCATCGGGGTCGCGCCGAGCACGTCGGCGGCGAGTCGCGCGTTGATCAGCACATCGGCCTGATCCGCGAAGGCATAGGTGGTGTTGCTGCTGGTCAGGCCGTTCTGCCCGAACACCAGCGGCAGCCACTGGCCGCTGCCATCGGCATTGAACTTGGCGACGTACAGCGTGCCCTGGTCGAGATATTTGTCGCCGGTCGCGAGGCGGTTGGTGGCGGTGGCATCGGCCGCCGACCAGGCCGTGTTGGAGACGAACTTGTAGATATATTCGTTCTGCGCGTCGTCGCCCATGTAGAATGCGGGCTTCACCCCCGCGACGACCCGCCCCGCCATGCAGCCTTCGTGGTTCATGCGGCCCAGCGCGGTGCGCTTGCGCGGCGTGGCGGTGGGATCATAGGGATCGATCTCGACCACCCAGCCATATTGGAACGGTTCGTTACGGAAGTCGGCCGACCCGTCCGCCGCCAGCCCGGTGCGCGCGGTGGCATTCCACTTCGCATAGATCGTGCTGCTGCTGCTGGCAGGCGTCACGGTCGTCCAGTTGTAATTGCCGGCGCGCCCTTCGGGGATGCCGTAGCGCGACAGCGAGACGTTCTGCTTCGCCTGGCCGGCGGCGGTGCGCACCGCCGCATCGCCGGTGTCGCGACGGAAATAGCCCGCCCAATTCTCTTCGCAGGTCAGATAGGTGTTCCACGGCATCGCGCCGTTGGCGCAATTGTTGATCGTGCCGCGGCCGGCGGTGCCGTCGGTCGAGTAAGCGGTGCGCAGCTGCGTCGATCCCTTCGCCGGCCCGTAGATCGCCATCGGGGTGTTCGGGGTGATGCGGCGGTTCAGCGCGCTGGTCGCGACATAGCTCCACGCGCCGGTATTGCCCGCGCGGGTGATCTCGATCGCCGACACACCGTGCGCCTCGATCTCCTTGATCGCCTCCGCCTCGGGACGCGCACCGTTGACGGTGGTGGGGCCGTTGGGGTGCAGATAGGCGCGCGTGATATTCTCGTGGTTCAGCACCAGCATGCCGCGCGTGTTGTTGGTCAGGTCGGGCGTGCTGCCGCTGGCGGCGAGCCCGAAATAGCTCATGCCGTCGTGGTGATCGCCCGCGCGCTGCGCGAAATTGGTGTCGGTGCCGTCGTTGGCATAGGCCGCGACCCCGGACGCGATCGGATCGCCCAGCCGGTACAGCACGGTGACGGTATAGTCGGACGGTACGGTGACCACGTCGTTCTTGTTCTTCGGCACCGCGGTGAACGCGAGGGTCGCCGGGCTGACGACCACCGTCGAACGCTCGCTGCTGGCGCCGCCGCTGCCGGTGGCGGTGAACTGCAGCACGATATTGGTCGTCGTCGTCACGTTCGGCGCGACAAAGCTGACCGAGGTGCCGCTGGTGGTCAGCGCCACCGTCGGGCCGCTGACCTGCGACCAGCTGGTGGAGGTGGCGTTGCTGCTCGCGGTGGAGGTCAGCGTCACCACGCGGCCACCCTGCGTCTGCACGGTGGTGCCGTCGCTGACGGTGATCACCTCATCCTTGTCGTCGTCGCTGCACCCGGTCAGCATCGCGCCACCGAACACCGCGGTGGTCATCGCGCTCATCCCGCCCATCAGCTGACGTCGCGACAGGCGCTCGGCGATCATGTCGCTGAGATGCGGCGCGGTCGACGGATTGGTGTCGATATCGCCGTCATCATAGGCGACGAGCGTGAAGGCGTCAGCGACGCACTGTTCGGTCATGAGAATCCCCCGGTACTAAATGGCGGGGCCTCTTTGCCGACAGTCGGCGGCAGTACGGTTAAACCTTGGCAACATTTTTATGACGGCCGCGAGGCATGGTCGTGACACGCGCGCTTTCGTCCGCCAGGGTTGATTTCCGCCCGGATTGCGGTATGAGCCCCCCGCGCGTCGTATCGGGTTCCGGCCCGGCGGCGCACCGTCCGAGACAGCGGGTGGCATCGTCGATGCCTTAATCTCCCGCCGAGACGGGGACAGGATGATGCGATTGCCCCGGCATATGCGTGCCGCGGGTCGCCACCCCCATTCCCCATCGCTGGACATTGCCGTCACCGACGCGAGTCGGCGGCGGTTCGTACCCGGAAGGCGTCGCGTGCGGCACCTTCCCAATGTGGAGAATGGCATGGATCGTAGTCAGAAGACCGCGGCCGTCGCCGAGCTGAACGAAAACTTCTCGAAGGTCGGCGTGGTGGTAGTCACCCGCAACCTGGGGATGACGGTGGCGCAGTCAACCGACCTGCGCAACCGGATGCGGGATGCCGGCGCGACCTACAAGGTCTCGAAGAACAAGCTTGCCAGGATCGCGCTCGACGGCACCGACTATGGCTCGCTCAGCGATATGCTGACCGGCCCGGTGGGCCTCGCTTCCTCGACCGATCCGGTCGCGGCGGCGAAGGTGGTCGTCGATTTCGCCAAGACGACCGACAAGTTCGAGATCGTCGGCGGCGCGATGGGCGCAACCCCGCTCGACGTGGCGGGCGTGCAGGCACTGGCCACGCTGCCGTCGCTGGACGAGCTGCGTGCGAAGATCGTCGGCCTGATCGTGGCACCCGCCACGAAGCTGGCGACCATCACCCAGGCCCCGGCGGCGCAGATCGCGCGCGTGCTGGCAGCTTATTCGGAGAAGGAAGCCGCCTGATAACGGGCAGCTTTCGGTTGATTGTTGGAATGTGGGGCCCTGTCCCCGTTTAGATAGGAAGTAAGATCATGGCAGACCTGAACGCGCTGGTGGACCAGCTGAGCGAACTGACCGTCCTCGAGGCCGCCGAGCTCTCGAAGCTGCTCGAAGAGAAGTGGGGCGTGTCGGCCGCTGCGGCGGTTGCGGCGGCACCGGCCGCCGGTGGCGCCGCCGGTGGCGCGCCGGCCGCTGAAGAGAAGACCGAATTCGACGTCATCCTGACCGGCGACGGCGGCAAGAAGATCAACGTCATCAAGGAGGTCCGCGCGATCACCGGCCTGGGCCTGACCGAGGCGAAGGCGCTGGTCGAAGGCGCGCCGAAGCCCGTCAAGGAAGGCGTGTCGAAGGACGAGGCCGAGAAGGTCAAGAAGCAGCTGGAAGAAGCCGGCGCGACCGTCGAGCTCAAGTAAGCCGCAGCGCGGGCGGGCGGCCATGCCGCCTGCCCCGCGCCCGGCCCGCCGCCATGGGATCGAATCCCGTGGCGGTCAGCTAGAAAAGGGGCGGTTCCCGCGCGGGCACCGCCCCTTTTTCATGGGCGTCGCCCACGCGCGGGAGCACAAGGCGGGGTGAGTATCACCTCCGTCGGAACATCCCCCCGGCCGCTCGATCCGCACCGCGAAGCCCCCTGCCAAGGCCCCGCTCAAAGGCCTTGCGGGGGAAGGTGGCACGGCCAGCCTGTGCATAACGCCCCCCGCGCGGGCCCGTGGCCCATGCGCATGTGGCGTCAACTTCATCCTGTTCCGGATTCAACTCCGCAGCGACAGCGCGTGCGGGCGTGCGGCGAGCCGATCGTGCATACGGCCCGGCGTATCGAGCCAGAACGGCGTCAGCTTCGTCGTTCCCTCACGCTCGACGCCGATCGCGAAGCCGGCGGCGGTCTGCCCGTGCACTCCCCCGCTGCCCCCGCTACTGACATAGCGGACATTGACCGCCGCGACCGGCACGAACATCGGGCGCCCCGCCGCCGACAGCACGTTGAGCTGCGCGCGCGTCGCGGTGACGAGCAGGTCGATCGCGCGTTCCTCCCCTGCCGCCAGCGCAAAAGGAGCCACCACCGGGGTTTCAGCCGTTTCGGCGAACAGCGTCGCCAGTTCGCTCTCCTGTCCGATCCGGGCACTGAGCAGACGCACGTCGATCCGCACCTCCTCGGCCACGGCCTCGCCTTCGTTTCGGACCACCAGCACCGCTTCCAGCGTCGCGGTCAACAGATTGACCCCCGCCCGGCGCGGCGTGAGCGCGAACGTCACCCATGCGCGTTCGTCCGGCACGGCATCGGCATGGGCATCGGGATCGGCTATCGCCACGGGCGGCGCGGGTGGCAGCGCGGCGGCAGCGTCCGGGTCGATCGCGGGCGACTGTGCCAGAGCAGCACCCCGCCGACGCCGCCGCCACAGCAGCCCCGCGATCAGCACCGCCGCCCCGGCCGGCAGGACGATCAACCAGCCAAGCCACGGCGAACCCTCGACGTCGCGCGGTTCGATTGACGCCGTCGGGGCGGTCGGGGCGGTCGCGCCGGGTGCGGGAACGGCCGCGTCCGGCGTCGGCGTCGCCGCCGGCGGGGCTTCGGGCGTGGCGGCGGGAGACGGCGGCGTCACGTCCCAAGGTGTTGCGGTGGCACCTGGGACCGGAATCCTGCCAGCGGGTTCGCGGCGCGACGTGGCGACCGCGCGCGGCGTCGGCGTCGGCGACGGCCGATTGGGCGCAACGATGGTGGGCGACGCGATACTTGCAGCCGGATCGGCGGGTGGCACCGCCGTGCCGGCACCCGCAGCAGCCGCGGCGCCCGGCGTGGCGGCGGGCGCAGGCGGGGGCGCGATCGGCACGCGGAGCGGCGCCGGCAACGCGCTCGCCTCCGCCGGGACGGTCGATACCGGCGCGGGGGCGGATTGCTGGGCGACGGTGGGCTGAGCCGCGAGGAGCACGCCGCCGAGCGACGGTAACGACCACAGGAACAGGGAAAAACGCGAACGCATCCACATCCGCTACCGCCGATGACGATGACGTCAACCGTCAACTGCCGTGCGCGGCGGTGGACCGATCGATCGACGCGCCGCGATCATCGCGATGCCGTGCGCGAGTTGACGTCCGCCGCCACCGTCTCTATATCCGGCAGACTTTCCACAGCTTCGGGACATGACGCGCCGTCGCGCAGCGCGTTGTACGGATAGGGGCTGGGAATACAGGACGCTGAAGGCTGCCGTCTTTTCCGCAGAGCGGATCGGGACGTGCGGCCTTTTGCCGTTCGGTATCATGCGCTCGTGAATGAACGGCTGACGAGGCACAAGCTTTTATGGCGACCAATCCGATCGACGCGGGCACGGCCCGGGGCGAGCAGAAGGCGGGAACGCGCAAGCGGCGTATCCGCAAGGTGTTCGGCAACATCCACGAAGTGGTGCAGATGCCGAATTTGATCGAGGTTCAGCGCGAATCCTACGAACAGTTCCTCCGCTCCGATCCGTCGATCGGCTATGTCTCCGGCCTTGAAAAGACGCTGCGCTCGGTATTCCCGATCCGCGATTTCGCCGGCACCGCCGAGCTGGACTTCGTCAATTACGAGCTTGAACCGCCGAAGTTCGACGTCGAGGAATGCCGTCAGCGGGGCATCACTTATGCCGCGCCGATGCGCGTCACGCTGCGCCTGATCGTGTTCGAGGTGGATCCGGATACGGAAACCCGCTCCGTTCTCGATATCAAGGAGCAGGACGTCTACATGGGCGACATGCCGCTCATGACCGAGAACGGCACCTTCTTCATCAACGGCACCGAGCGCGTCATCGTCAGCCAGATGCACCGCTCGCCGGGCGTGCTGTTCGATCACGATCGCGGCAAGACGCATGCGAGCGGCAAATATCTGTTCGCCGCGCGCGTCATCCCCTATCGCGGCTCGTGGCTGGACTTCGAGTTCGACGCGAAGGACATCGTCAACGTCCGCATCGACCGCAAGCGCAAGCTGCCGGTGACGGCGCTGCTGTATGCGCTCGGCCTGAACTCGGAAGAGATCCTCAATCACTTCTACAATCGCGTCACCTTCGTGCGCGGTGAGGGCGGCTGGCAGATTCCGTTCAACGTCGAGAACTGGCGCGGCGCGAAGCCGACCTTCGACCTGATCGATGCCGCCTCGGGCGAGGTGGTGTTCGCCGCGGGCACCAAGGTGACCCCGCGCGCCGCCAACAAGGCGGCGAAGGACGGGCTGGAAACGCTGCTGATCCCGACCGAGGAGATCTACGGCCGTTACTCCGCCTATGACCTGATCAACGAGCAGACCGGCGAGATCTATGTCGAGGCGGGCGACGAGATCGGCCCCGACAATCTCGAGAAGCTGGACAAGGCCGGGATCGAGCGGATCGACCTGCTCGACATCGACCATGTCTCGACCGGGCCGTGGATCCGCAACACGCTGAAGGCCGACAAGGCCGAGGAGCGTGAGCAGGCGCTGTCCGACATCTATCGCGTGATGCGCCCCGGCGAGCCGCCGACGCTGGAGACCGCCGAATCGCTGTTCGCCGGCCTGTTCTTCGATCCGGACCGCTACGATCTGTCGGCGGTGGGCCGCGTCAAGCTCAACATGCGGCTTGACCTCGACTGCCCGGATACGGTGACGACGCTGCGCACCGAGGATATCCTGTCGGTGGTCAAGACGCTGGTCGACCTGAAGGACGGCAAGGGCGAGATCGACGATATCGACAATCTCGGCAACCGCCGCGTGCGTTCGGTGGGCGAGCTGCTGGAGAACCAGTATCGCGTCGGCCTGCTGCGCATGGAGCGCGCGGTGAAGGAGCGGATGTCGTCGGTCGACGTGTCGACGGTGATGCCGAACGACCTGATCAACGCCAAGCCGGCGGTGGCGGCGGTGCGCGAATTCTTCGGCTCGTCGCAGCTGTCGCAGTTCATGGACCAGACCAACCCGCTGTCCGAAGTGACGCACAAGCGCCGTGTCTCGGCGCTTGGGCCGGGCGGGCTTACCCGTGAGCGCGCCGGCTTCGAGGTTCGCGACGTCCACCCGACGCACTATGGCCGCATCTGCCCGATCGAGACGCCGGAAGGGCCGAACATCGGCCTGATCAACTCGCTGTCGACCTTCGCGCGGGTTAACAAATACGGCTTCATCGAAACGCCGTACCGCAAGGTGCTCGACGGTCATGTCAGCGACGAGGTCGTGTACCTGTCGGCGATGGAGGAGCAGAAGCACACCGTCGCGCAGGCGTCGGCCGAAACCGACACCGACGGCCGCTTCACCGAGGATCTCGTCTCTGCGCGTCAGGCGGGCGAGTTCCTGATGGCGCTGCCCGAGACGATCACGCTGATGGACGTGTCGCCCAAGCAGCTCGTCTCGGTCGCCGCCTCGCTGATCCCGTTCCTGGAGAATGACGACGCGAACCGCGCGCTGATGGGCTCGAACATGCAGCGCCAGGCGGTGCCGCTGGTGAAGGCCGAGGCACCGTTCGTCGGCACCGGCATGGAGGAGACCGTGGCGCGCGATTCGGGCGCCGCGATCGCCGCCAAGCGCGCTGGCATCGTCGATCAGGTGGATGCGAGCCGTATCGTCGTCCGCGCGACGGGTGAGGTCAGCGCGACCGAATCCGGGGTCGACATCTACACGCTGATGAAGTTCCAGCGTTCGAACCAGTCGACCTGCATCAACCAGCGGCCGCTGGTGAAGGTGGGCGACGTAGTGAACGTCGGCGACGTCATCGCGGACGGCCCGTCGACCGAGTTCGGCGAGCTGGCGCTGGGGCGCAACGCGCTGGTCGCGTTCATGCCGTGGAACGGGTACAATTACGAGGACTCGATCCTGATCAGCGAGCGGATCGTGAAGGACGACGTGTTCACGTCGATCCATATCGACGAGTTCGAGGTGATGGCCCGCGACACCAAGCTGGGGCCGGAGGACATCACCCGCGACATCCCGAACGTGGGCGAGGAAGCGCTGCGCAACCTCGACGAGGCGGGCATCGTCTATATCGGCGCCGAGGTGGAGCCGGGCGACATCCTGGTCGGCAAGATCACGCCGAAGGGCGAGAGCCCGATGACGCCGGAAGAAAAGCTGCTGCGCGCGATCTTCGGTGAAAAGGCGTCCGACGTGCGCGACACGTCGCTGCGCCTGCCGCCGGGCGTCGCCGGCACGGTGGTCGACGTGCGCGTCTTCAACCGCCACGGCATCGACAAGGACGAGCGCGCGATGGCGATCGAGCGCGAGGAGATCGAGCGTCTCAAGAAGGACGCCGACGACGAGCGCACGATCCTGAACCGCGCGACGTGGAGCCGCCTGCGCGAGATGCTGCTGGACCAGGTCGCGACCGCGGCCCCCAAGGGCGTCAAGAAGGGCGTCGCCATCGACATGGACGTGCTGGACAGCGTCGACCGCCACGAATGGTGGAAGTTCGCGGTGCAGGACGATGCGGTGCAGGCGAACCTCGAGGCCGTGAAGGGCCAGTATGACGAGGCCGCCAAACGCATCCGAGACAAGTTCGAGGATCGCCGCGAGAAGCTGGAGCGTGGCGACGAGCTGCCGCCCGGCGTGCTGAAGATGGTCAAGGTGTTCGTCGCGGTGAAGCGCAAGCTGCAGCCGGGCGACAAGATGGCCGGCCGTCACGGCAACAAGGGCGTCATCAGCCGCATCCTGCCGGTGGAGGACATGCCGTTCCTCGCCGACGGAACCCCGGTCGACCTCGTGCTCAATCCGCTGGGCGTGCCGAGCCGCATGAACGTCGGGCAGATCTTCGAGACGCATCTCGGCTGGGCAGCGCGCAACCTGGGGATGCAGGTAGCGAGGCAGCTGGAAGAGTGGCGCGAGGCCAATCCCGAGGCGCGCGCGGGCGAGATGCCCGGCGCGGTGAAGGAGCGGCTGAAGGAGATCTACGGCGAACATTATGCCGCCGAGATCGACGAGCGCGAACCGGAAGATGTCATCGAGCTGGTTCAGAACGTGCGCACCGGTGTGCCGATGGGCACCCCCGTGTTCGACGGCGCGCGCGAGAGCGACGTGTCGGAGATGCTGGAGCTGGCGGGCCTCGATACCTCGGGCCAGTCGGAGCTGTTCGACGGCCGCACCGGCGACCGTTTCGATCGCGAGGTGACGGTGGGCATCATCTACATGCTCAAGCTGCACCATTTGGTGGACGACAAGATCCACGCGCGCTCGATCGGGCCATACAGCCTCGTCACCCAGCAGCCGCTGGGCGGCAAGGCGCAGTTCGGTGGCCAGCGCTTCGGCGAAATGGAGGTCTGGGCTCTGCAGGCTTATGGCGCGGCATACACGCTGCAGGAGATGCTGACGGTGAAGTCCGACGACGTGGTCGGCCGCACCAAGGTCTATGAGGCGATCGTCAAGGGCGACGACACGTTCGAGGCGGGCATCCCCGAAAGCTTCAACGTGCTCGTCAAGGAAATGCGCTCGCTGGGTCTCAACGTCGATCTCAAGTCCAACGAGGACCTGGGATATGACGAGGACGGCATGGCGATCGCGGCCGAATAAACGACGCACCTCCGTTCGCCCCGAGGCGCCGCCGAGTGAAGTCGACGCGGCGTTTCGAAGGACCGGCGTGGCGCATGCCCTTCGCAAGGGGCCTTCGTCATCGCCCGGTCCCTCCCCGGGGCGAACGGATATGGTTTTTCCCTCCCAGTGAGGAAAGCAAGATGAACGAACTGACCAATTTCGCCAATCCGATCGCGAAGCCGGAAACCTTCGACCAGATCCAGATCGGCATCGCCTCGCCCGACAAGATCCGCAGCTGGTCTTTCGGCGAGATCAAGAAGCCCGAGACGATCAACTATCGCACGTTCAAGCCTGAGCGTGACGGGCTGTTCTGCGCGCGCATCTTCGGCCCGATCAAGGATTACGAATGCTTGTGCGGCAAGTACAAGCGCATGAAGTACAAGGGCATCGTCTGCGAAAAGTGCGGTGTCGAAGTCACCGTATCGAAGGTGCGCCGCGAGCGGATGGGCCATATCGAGCTGGCCGCGCCGGTCGCGCACATCTGGTTCCTGAAGTCGCTACCCTCGCGCATCGGCCTGCTGCTCGACATGCAGCTGAAGCAGCTTGAGCGGGTGCTGTATTTCGAAGCCTATATCGTCATCGAGCCGGGCCTGACCCCGCTCGAAAAGTATCAGCTGCTCACCGAGGATGAGCTGCTGGAGGCGCAGGACGAATATGGCGAGGATGCTTTCTCCGCCGGGATCGGCGCCGAAGCGGTGCGCGTCATGCTCGAGAATCTCGACCTGGAGGGCGAGAAGGTCGCGCTGCTCGAAGAGCTGGCGACGACCAAGTCGGAGCTGAAGCCCAAGAAGATCATCAAGCGGCTGAAGGTCGTCGAGAGCTTCCTCGAATCGGGCAACCGTCCCGAGTGGATGATCCTCGAAGTGATCCCGGTCATCCCGCCCGAGCTGCGCCCGCTGGTGCCGCTGGACGGCGGCCGCTTCGCGACCTCGGACCTCAACGATCTGTACCGCCGCGTCATCAACCGCAACAACCGCCTGAAGCGGCTGATGGAGTTGCGCGCGCCGGACATCATCGTCCGCAACGAAAAGCGCATGCTGCAGGAAGCGGTCGATGCGCTGTTCGACAACGGCCGTCGCGGCCGGACGATCACCGGCGCCAACAAGCGGCCGCTCAAGTCGCTGTCCGACATGCTCAAGGGCAAGCAGGGCCGCTTCCGCCAGAATCTGCTCGGCAAGCGCGTCGACTATTCGGGACGCTCGGTGATCGTGACCGGACCGGAGCTGAAGCTGCACCAGTGCGGCCTGCCCAAGAAGATGGCGCTCGAGCTGTTCAAGCCGTTCATCTACGCGCGCCTCGACGCCAAGGGTCTGTCGATGACCCTGAAGCAGGCGAAGAAGTGGGTCGAGAAGGAGCGCAAGGAAGTCTGGGACATCCTCGACGAGGTGATCCGCGAACATCCCGTGATGCTCAATCGCGCCCCGACGCTCCACCGCCTCGGCATCCAGGCATTCGAGCCGGTGCTGATCGAGGGCAAGGCGATCCAGCTTCACCCGCTGGTCTGCTCCGCGTTCAACGCCGATTTCGACGGCGACCAGATGGCCGTGCACGTTCCGCTGAGCCTAGAGGCACAGCTGGAAGCGCGCGTGCTGATGATGTCGACCAACAACATCCTGTCGCCCGCCAACGGCAAGCCGATCATCGTGCCGTCGCAGGACATGGTGCTGGGCCTTTATTATCTGTCGATGATGAAGGAAGGCGAACCCGGCGAGGGCATGCTGCTGGCCGACATGGAGGAGGTGCATCAGGCGCTGTTCGCCAACGCCGTGACGCTGCACACCAAGATCATCAGCCGCGTGCCGCAGACCGACGAGGACGGTAAGCAGTATCTGAAGCGCTACGAGACGACGCCGGGCCGCATGCTGCTGGGCGAGTGCCTGCCGAAGAGCCACAAGGTGCCGTTCGACACCGTCAATCGCCTGCTGACGAAGAAGGACGTCGGCGACGTGATCGACGAGGTCTATCGTCACACTGGGCAGAAGGAGACGGTGCTGTTCGCCGATGCGATCATGGCGCTCGGCTTCCGCCACGCCTTCCGCGCTGGCATCTCGTTCGGCAAGGATGACATGATCATCGCGCCCGACAAGGACAAGCTGGTCGACGAGACGCGCGAGCAGGTGAAGGACTTCGAGCAGCAATATCAGGACGGCCTGATCACGCAGCAGGAGAAGTACAACAAGGTGATCGACGCCTGGAGCCGCTGCGGCGATCAGGTGGCGACGTCGATGATGGACGAGATCAAGGCGGTCCGCCGTTACGAGGACGGCCCGATGGCCGGCCGCGAGAAGCCGATCAACTCGATCTACATGATGGCGCACTCGGGTGCGCGCGGTTCGCAGGCGCAGATCAAGCAGCTGGCGGGCATGCGCGGGCTGATGGCCAAGCCGTCGGGCGAGATCATCGAAACGCCGATCATCTCGAACTTCAAGGAAGGCCTGACCGTCCTCGAATATTTCAACTCCACCCACGGCGCACGTAAGGGCCTCGCGGATACGGCGTTGAAGACAGCCAACTCGGGTTACCTCACCCGCCGTCTGGTCGACGTGTCGCAGGACTGCACCATCGTCGAGCTGGATTGCGGCACCGAGCGCGCGCTGGAGATGAAGGCGATCGTGCAGGGCGGTTCGACGATCGCCTCGCTCGGCGAGCGTATCCTGGGCCGTACCACGGCGGAGGATGTGGTCGACGCCAAGACCGGTGAGGTCGTCATCCCGACCGGCACGTTGCTCGACGAGCCGATGGTGGCGCGGATCGAGGGGCTGGGCATCCAGGCGATGAAGATCCGCTCGCCGCTGGTCTGCGAAAGCAAGGTCGGCGTGTGCGGCAAATGCTACGGGCGTGACCTTGCCCGCGGTACGCCGGTCAACATCGGCGAGGCGGTGGGCGTCATCGCCGCGCAGTCGATCGGTGAGCCGGGCACGCAGCTGACGATGCGGACCTTCCACATCGGCGGTGCGGCGCAGCTGAACGAGCAGTCGAACCTCGAAGCGCCGGTCGACGGCACGATCGAGTTCCGCGATCTGCGCGTGATCGAGGATCAGCGTGGCCGTCGGGTGGTGCTCAGCCGCTCGGGCGAGATCGCGATCACCGACATGGATGGCCGCGAACTGGCGGTGCACAAGATTCCATACGGCGCCTATGTCATGTTCGACGACGGTCACATCGTCAGCAAGGGCGACCGGATGGCGGAATGGGATCCGTTCACCATGCCGGTGATCACGGAAACCGGCGGCATCGTGAAGTTCCAGGACCTGATCGAGGGCAAGACGCTGACCGAGCAGGTGGACGAGGCGACCGGCATCGCGCAGCGCGTGGTGACCGAATATCGCGTCACCACCAAGTCGAAGGAGGATCTGCGTCCGCGCATGACCCTGCTCGACGAGGGCTCGGGCGAGACCGCGCGTTACCTGCTGGCGCCGGGCGCGGTGCTGTCGGTGGAGGACAATGGCACCGTCCAGGCCGGTGACGTGCTGGCGCGTGTCGCGCGTGAAAGCGCCAAGACCCGCGACATCACCGGCGGTCTGCCGCGCGTCGCGGAGCTGTTCGAGGCGCGTAAGCCGAAGGAGAATGCGATCATCGCCAAGGTTTCCGGCCGGGTGGTGTTCGGCAAGGACTATAAGGCGAAGCGCAAGATCGGCATCCAGCCCGAGGACGGCGGCGAGGTCGTCGAGTATCTGGTGCCCAAGTCGAAGGTGATCGACGTTCAGGAAGGCGACTACGTCAAGCGTGGCGACAATCTGATCGGCGGCAGCCCCGACCCGCACGACATTCTGGAAGTGCTCGGCATCGAGCCATTGGCGGAATACCTCGTCAGCGAGATCCAGGAAGTCTATCGACTGCAGGGCGTGAAGATCAACGACAAGCACATCGAGGTGATCGTTCGCCAGATGTTGCAAAAGGTCGAGATCATCGAATCGGGTGACACCACGCTGCTGGTCGGCGAACAGGTCGACCGTGAGGAGATGGACGCGATCAACGCCAAGCTGGAGAAGAACCAGCAGCCCGCACAGGGCAAGCCGGTGCTGCTCGGCATCACCAAGGCGTCGCTGCAAACGCGCAGCTTCATCTCGGCGGCGTCGTTCCAGGAAACCACCCGCGTCCTCACCGAGGCGGCGGTCCAGGGCAAGCAGGACACGCTGATGGGGCTGAAGGAGAATGTCATCGTTGGCCGCCTGATCCCGGCGGGCACCGGCGCTGGCATGAACCGTCTGCGCGTGGCGGCCTCCAGCCGCGATGCCGCATTGCGGGTCCAGCAGCGCAAGTTGCAGGAAGCGATGATCCTCGCCGGCACCGCCGACGAGGTGCGCGCCGCCGAACAGGCGCGTTCCCCGCGCGACGAGGTGGGCACCGGCAACGATCCGCTCGCCGCTGTCGTGCCGTCGGGCACCGGCAGCGATGCCGATGCGGGTGAATATCTGAACGAGGCGGGAGAGTAACTCCTCCCCACCCCATTCGGGTGTGATCGAGAAGCCGCCGTCCGGGATGCCGGGCGGCGGCTTTTTGCTGCGTGCCGACACAGTGCGCGCTTCCGGCGCGTGCGATTTAGCCCCCGCCCCGTCCGGCCCCGCTCCGCCGCTCACACAAATGTTGCGCTCCCATTTCGCTAATGCTAACGGCTCGCAATATAAGAAATAGGGGGTTCTTCATGTTGTCGCGCTTTGTCGCCGTGACGCTCGTCACGGCCACTGGCTTCGTATCGTCTGTCGCGCCTGCAGAACCCGGAATGCCGGCGACGGCCCCCGACACCGCGGAGGAGCGGCCGGTCGACATCGTCGTCACCGGCGTGAAGGAAGCGGGCGGCTATGTGCCGCAGGATACCGGGCTGGCGAAGGTTCCGGCACCGCTGCGTGACATCCCGCAGTCGATCGCGGTCATACCCGCCGAGGTGCTGCTCGATCAGCGCGCGCTTTCCGTTCAGGATGCGCTGAAGAACGTACCCGGCGTTGGCTTTTCCTCCGGCGACGGACAGCGCGATCAAGTGACGATCCGCGGTTTCACCGCCATCGCGGACCAATATGTCGACGGGTTTCGCGACGACGGCCTTTACTTCCGCGACCTGTCGAATGTCGAACGGATCGAGGTGATCAAAGGGCCGGCGGCGGTGCTCTACGGTCGCGGCTCGTCGGGCGGTCTGATCAATCGCGTCACCCGCAAGCCCGATCGCGACGTGACCAGCGCTACATTCTCCGCCGGCTCCTATGACAATCTGCGCGGCGAGCTGGACATCGGCCGGCTCGATACGGACAGCGGCATCGGCGTTCGGCTTACCGGCGCCTATCAGGACAGCGACAGTTTCCGTGCGCAGGGCCGCGTCCGCCGCACCGCCATCGCGCCGTCGTTCGCGCTGGGACGTGGGCAGGATACGTCGATTTTGGTACAGGCGGACTATCTCAACGACCTGCGCGTCAACGATTTCGGCATTCCCGCGGTAAACGGCCGCCCGGTCGCGGTCGATCCGTCAACCTATTATGGCGCGGCCAATGCGCGCGACGCGGATGCGGTGCGCTCGACGGTACTGTCACAGTCGGTGACGCTGCTGCACCGCTTTTCCGACGATCTCAGCTTCCGCAACGGCTTTCGTCACTATCGCTACCAGTTGCAGCGCCGCAACACGTTGCCGAGCCTCGTCAATGCTGCGGCAGGCACGGTCACGCTGACGCACGGCGGCATCGATCGCGACGAGGACGGCTGGTCGAACCAGTCCGAACTGACGCAGGTGGTGCGCGTTGGCGGCATGAAGCATATGTTGCTGTACGGGCTGGAGATCAGCCGGCAGATCAAGGATGCGCGCACGATCGCGTCGCGTACCGTAGCGACCACGTCGCTGCTCGCCCCGGTCAACCCCGTGGTCGACAATGCCCGCTTCACCGCACTGTCCGCCAGCCAGCTCAACCGCTTCGACACGGTCGGCGTCTATGTGCAGGACATGGCGGACTTCGGCCATGGCGTGAAGGCGCTGGTGGGGCTGCGTTACGACGACTACCGACAGCGGACCGAACAGCGCCTGCCCGGGCAGCAGCCGCTCGCCCGTACCGATCGCAACTGGAGCCCGCGTGCGGGGCTGGTCTTCCAGCCGGACGCTGCGCAATCCTATTATGCCTCGTGGAGCCGCAGCTTCCAGCCGAGCGCGGAGGCGTTCGGGCTCGCCGCCAACAACGCGGACATCGCGCCGGAGGAAACCACCAACCGCGAGATCGGCGCGAAATATACGTTGTTCGGCGGGCGGCTGGGATTGCAAGCCGCGGCGTTCATCCTGAAACGCACCGGCATCAAGGGCACCGATCCCTCGACCAACACCTTATCGCCGATCGGCACGCAACGGACGCGCGGCATCGAATTGTCGGGGCAGGTCGACCTCGCCAGCGGGCTGCGCGCCATGGCGGGCTATGCCTATCTGGATGCCGCGATCGTGGCGTCGGCGACGCCGGCGCTGATCGGCACGGGTGCGACGCTGACGCCGGAGCATCAGGCGAACCTGTTCGTCACCAAGGCGTTCGGCGACCGCTTCGGGTTTGGCGCGGGCGGCAATTATGTCGGCGATCGCTGGGCCGATCCGGCCAATACGACGATCCTGCCGCACTACGTCACGGTCGACGCGCTCGCCTGGGCGCAGGTCGGCGCGGTGCGGTTACAGGTGAACGCGTACAATGTGTTCGACCGCCGCTATATCGTATCGGGCCACGGCAGTTCCGCGCTGCTCAATATGCCCGGCGCCCCCCGCAACGTGCTGGTGACCGCACGCGTGGCGTTCTAGGCGGGAGGGGCCGGTGGTGACAGCTACGCCATATGCCGATCAGTAAGACCGGCCGACCAGCACCCGCTCGACCGCCGCATCGCCGGTGAAGATACAGGCGCCATCCGCCGGCGCCTGATCCATCGGCGCGTTGCGCAGCGTCAGTTTCAGCGCCTTCAGCCGCTCGACCACCGTATCGAGCGCGGCGCCGGTCGGCCGCGACCATTGCACTTCCAGCCAGCCAGGGTTCTTTCGCCCCTCGGCGAAATGCGCCTCGACCGTACCCCAGTCTGCAGCGGGGGCGATGTTGGCGTGCAGCCGCGCCTGCGCCTCGGCAAACAGCCCCCCCTGGATCTCCGCCAGCAGATCGCCGACCGCGTCGACGAAGGCATCACGCGCGGTGGCGGCGCTGTCCAGCTTGCCATCGGCGCGATACAGGCGGTCGCGGCGGATCACCGAGACATTCCCCGCCGCCATATCGCGTCCGCCGACCTCGATCACCACCGGCGCGCCCTTTTTCACCCAGCCCCAGCGCTTGTTGGTGGACTTCACCGCCTTGAGATCGAGCAACGCCCGCACCGGCTCGCCCAGCGCGGTTTGCGCGGCAAGCGCCGCCTGCAGCTCCTTGCAATAAGCGATCAGCGCTTCATCTTCCGGCGTGTCGCGCAGCATCGGCACGATCACCACCTGCCACGGCGCGACACGCGGCGGCACGCGCAGCCCGTCATCGTCGCCATGCACCATGATCAGCCCGCCGATCATCCGCGTCGACACGCCCCAGCTGGTCGTCTGCGCGAGTTCGAGCTGGCCCTCCGCGTTCTGGAAGCGGATATTCTGCGCCTGCGCGAAATTGGTGCCGAGGAAGTGAGACGTACCCGCCTGCAGGGCCTTGCCATCCTGCATCATTGCTTCGATCGAATAGGTCGCGACCGCGCCCGGGAAACGTTCGTTCTCCGGCTTCTCGCCCGCCACTACCGGCAGCGCGACGCATTCCTCGGCGAAGCTGCGATACACCTCCAGCATCTTCAGCGTTTCCTCGCGCGCTTCCTCGGCGGTGGCGTGTGCGGTATGGCCCTCCTGCCAGAGGAATTCGGCGGTGCGCAGGAACATGCGGGTGCGCATTTCCCAGCGCACGACGTTCGCCCATTGGTTGATCAACACCGGCAGGTCGCGCCACGACTGAACCCAGCGCGCAAAGGCGTGGCCGATCACCGTCTCGCTGGTCGGACGCACGACCAGCGGTTCCTCCAGCTTCGCGGCGGGATCCGGGGTCAGCCCGCCCTTGCCGTCCGACACCAGCCGGTGATGCGTGACGACCGCCATTTCCTTGGCGAAGCCCTCGACGTGCGACGCCTCCTGCTCGAAATAGCTGAGCGGGATGAAGAGCGGAAAGTAGCAATTCTCATGCCCGGTCGCCTTGATGCGATCGTCGAGCAATCGCTGGATCCGCTCCCAGATGCCATAGCCCCAGGGCCGGATCACCATGCAGCCGCGCACACCCGATTCCTCGGCCAGATCGGCCTCGGTGATGACGGACTGATACCAGGCGGCGAAATCGGCCTCGCGGGAGACGGGGAGCGCATGTTTGATCATGGCGCAGCGGAGTAAAGCCGATGCCGACTTTCGCAAGCCCCCGTCGGTGCGCCTCAATCGGTCATCACCACCTCCGCCAGAAAGGTGAGAAGCGCGGTCACCGCCGCCGGTGCCGCCGCGCCATGCGGATGCACCGCCCAGATCGCGAGATCGTCGGAGCCTTCCCAGTCCGGCAACACCCGCACCAGCGCGCCCGACGCCAGCGCGGCATCGACGTCCCACAACGAGCGTAGCGCGATGCCGACGCCGCCGATCGCCAGATCGCGCACGACCTCGCTGGAGTTGGTGCGGACGTGGCTGACGCCATCGACATCCTCGCGGCGCCGGCCATGCACTAGCCGCCATGGCCATTGCCCGTCCGCGGCGAGCAGACGATGCGACAAAAGGTCCCGCAGCGTGGCGGGCGTACCATGGCGATCGCAATAGGCCGGGCTGGCACAAAGGATACGGCGGTTGGCGCCAAGCCGTCGCGCCGTAAGGCCGGGCGGCACCGTCACCGCGATGCGGATCGCGACATCGATCCGCGCCGCGATCAGATCGACGAAGGCATCGGTCAAGTCGATGTCGAGCGTTACCTGAGGATATTGATCGAGGAAACGCGGCAGATGCGGCACGACGTGAAGCCGCCCGAACGATGTTGGCGCGGTCACGCGCAACGATCCCGAAGGCGCCGCCCGCGCGCCGGTGACACGCCGCTCGGCGGCTTCGATCGCGGCGAGCACCGGTTGCAGGTCGGCGTAGAGCCCCTCCCCCGCCGCGGTCATCGCGACGCGCCTGGTGGTGCGATGCAGCAGCCGCACATCCAGCCGCGCCTCCAGCCGCGCGATCCGCTTCGACACCATCGCGGGCGACAGGCGCAGTGCGCGACCGGCGGCGCTGAGACTGCCGGCATCGACCACCTGGACGAACAGCGCGTAATCCGGATCGAGCACGATCTTTTCCCCAGAGGAGAAGGTGCTTGTCGATCTTACCCGCTACCGAGTCAATCACGGCATCGTTACACATCGTGGGTGCCCGCGAAGGCGGAGCACGCATGATCATCGGGAGAGCGGGAATGTCGGAAACCTATCAGGAACGCGCCGGGCTGCGGGTTGCCGAACGGCTCGCCGCCTTCATCGAATCGCAGGCACTGCCCGGGACCGGCATCGGCCCCGACGCCTTCTGGCGCGGCGTCGCCGACCTGCTGGCGCGCTTCGCCCCGGAAAATCAGGCGCTGCTCGCGACCCGCGACACGATCCAGGCGAAGATCGATGCCTGGCATGATGCCCGTTCCGGCGAGCCGATCGACCAGCCCGCCTATCAGGCGTTCCTGCGCGAGATCGGCTATCTCGTCCCCGAACCCGCACCGTTCGCGATCGGCACGGCGCACGTCGATGCCGAGATCGCGACGCTCGCCGGGCCGCAGCTCGTGGTGCCGATCCTCAACGCGCGCTTCCTGCTCAACGCCGCCAACGCGCGCTGGGGCAGCCTTTACGACGCGCTGTACGGCACCGATGCGCTGCCCGGCACCGCACAGGGCAAGGGCTATGACGCTGCGCGCGGGGCGCAGGTGATCGACTGGGCAAAGAGCTTTCTCGATCGTGCGGTGCCGCTTGCGGAAGGCAGCTGGCGGGGCTGGCGAGGCGGCACCCCGGCCCTGGCGGACCCCTCCCAACTGGTCGGCCACGCAGGCGACAATATCCTGTTGCGCCACCATGGCCTGCATATCGAGCTGGTGGTCGATCGCACCCACGCGATCGGTCGCGACGATCCGGCGGGGATCGCCGACGTGCTGCTCGAATCCGCGCTGACGACGATCTGCGACCTGGAGGATTCGATCGCCGCGGTCGATGCGGCGGACAAGGTGGCGGCCTATGCCAACTGGCTGGGGCTGATGAAGGGGGATCTGGAGGAAACGTTCGAGAAGAACGGCGCCACGATGACGCGGCGGCTGGCGGACGATCGCCGCTATACCGCGCCCGATGGCGCGACGATCACGCTGCCGGGTCGCAGCCTGTTGTTCGTGCGCAACGTCGGCCACCTGATGACCAATCCCGCGATCCTGCTCCCCCGTGGCGACGAAGTGCCCGAAGGGATCCTGGACGCGATCGTGACGTCGCTGATCGGGCTGCACGATCTGAGCGGCAATGGCCGTTTCCGCAACAGCCGCACCGGCTCGATCTACATCGTCAAGCCGAAGATGCACGGCCCGGACGAGGTCGCCTTCACCAACCGCCTGTTCGACGCGGTCGAGGATCTGCTCGGCATGACGCGCCACACGATCAAGGTGGGCGTGATGGACGAGGAACGCCGCACCTCCGCCAACCTCGCGGCCTGTATCCACGCGGTGCGCGACCGGATCGTGTTCATCAACACCGGCTTCCTCGATCGCACCGGGGACGAGATGCACACGTCGATGCGGGCGGGTGCGATGATCCGCAAGGGCGAGATGAAGAACGCCCGCTGGATCGCCGCCTATGAGGATCGCAACGTCCAGATCGGGCTCGCCTGTGGGCTGTCCGGCAAGGCGCAGATCGGCAAGGGCATGTGGGCGGCGCCCGATCGCATGGCGGACATGCTGGAACAGAAGATCGCGCATCCCCGCACCGGCGCGAATACCGCCTGGGTCCCCTCCCCCACCGCCGCGACGCTGCACGCGACGCATTACCACGATGTCGACGTGTTCGCCCGACGCGAGGAACGAAGCGCGGAAGGGATCACCCCGCTCGACGCGCTGCTTGACGTGCCGGTCGCGATCGGCCGCAACTGGCAGCCTGACGAGGTGCGCGAGGAACTCGACAACAATGCGCAGGGCATCCTCGGCTATGTCGTCCGCTGGGTCGATCAGGGCGTCGGCTGTTCGAAAGTGCCCGATATCCACGACGTCGGCCTGATGGAGGATCGCGCGACGTTGCGGATTTCATCGCAACACATGGCGAACTGGCTGCGCCATGGCGTCGCCACCGCCGAGGAAGCGGAGGCGGCGCTGCGGCGGATGGCGGCGAAGGTCGATGCGCAGAACGCCGGTGACGCCGCCTATGAGCCCATGGCAGGGCGCGAGGCCGACAGCCTGGCGTTCCAGGCGGCGCGCGCGCTGGTGTTCGAGGGTGAGGCACAGCCAAACGGCTATACCGAGCCGCTGCTTCACCGTTTCCGCGCCGAGAAGAAAGCCGCCGGATAAGGCGGCGGTCCCATCATCCGTCATGCCCGCCGGGGCGGGGATGACGGATCGGACCGGTCAGTCCGCCCTCCCCTCCTCCAGCCGCCGCGCGATCACCGCACAGGCGATCAGCTGGATCTGATGGAAGAGCATCAGCGGCAGGATCGCCATGCCGACCTGCGCCGTGGGAAACAGCACGCCCGCGATCGGCACGCCCGAAGCGAGGCTCTTCTTCGATCCGCAGAAGAGCAGCACGATCGCGTTCGCCCGGTCGAGCCGCATTGCTTTCGCGCCGTACCAGGTGAGCAGCAGCACGATCGTCAGCAGCGCCGCGCACATCGCCAGTAGCACCGCCATGTCCCCGCCCGACACCTGCCGCCACAGCCCGCCCACCACCGCCGCGCCGAATGCGGTATAGACGACCAGCAGGATCGAACCGCGATCGACCGCCGTGACCAGCGCCTTGCGTCGCCCGATCCACCCGCCGATCCACGGCCGCAGCAGATGACCGAGAACGAACGGCAGCAGCAGCTGCAGCAGGATGCCCTCGACCTGTGCCATGGGCACCTGCGCCTGCCCACTGCCATGACCGCGGATCAGCAGCGTCGCCAGCATTGGCGTCACCACCATCCCGGCAAGGTTGGAAAAGGAGGCGCTGCACACCGCCGCCGCGACATTGCCGCGCGCGATCGAGGTGAAGGCGATCGATGACTGCACCGTCGACGGCAGCAGCGTCAGGAACAGGAACCCCGTGGCCAGCGCGGCCGGCAGAATCGGCAACGCGATCATCGCCAGGCCCAGCAATGGAAAGATTCCGAACGTCATCGCCAGCACTGCCAGATGCAGCGGCCAGGCGCGCAGGCCCCCGATGATCGCCTCACGCGAGAGCTTCGCGCCGTGCAGGAGGAACAGCAGCACGATCCCCGCGTCCGCCGCCCGGTCAAACCCCGTCACCCACACGCCCCGCGGCGGCAGCAGCGACGCGATCACGACGGTGGCGAGCAGCAGCAGAACGAACGGCTCGAACGCGGCAAGGATTCGGCGCAACATGCGCGCGGCTTAGGGGGATTGCGGCAATCACGTAACCCCGTCCGCAACCTGCCCGCTCCACACCCTTGCGGCCGGGCATGTCGATACCCCGGCACCAGGTAACAATTGACACCATCTCCCCTCGGCGGCACACTGGTTTCAATCGTTACTATCTTATCACGAAGGATGCAGACATGGATCATATGGACGTCAACCCCATGGGGCTCGACGGCTTCGAGTTCTGCGAATTCACCTCGCCCGACCCGGATCGCATGGCCGCGCAGTTCGAGCAGCTCGGCTTCGTCGCCGCCGCGCATCACCCGACGCATGATGTGGTGCGGTACAAGCAGGGCCGCATCAACCTGCTGCTCAATCGCATGCCGCAGGGCCAGGCCGCCGATTTCCGTGCCGCGCACGGCCCGTCCGCGAACGGCATGGCATTCCGCGTTCACGACGCACGCGCGGCGTTCGAGGCGGCGCTGGCGCGCGGGGCGAAAGCCGCCGACGCCGGCGCCAGCGCATTGGGCGACGGCTTCTTCGTGCTGGAGGGAATCGGCGGCTCGCTGCTGTATCTGATCGACCGCCACGGCGATGCCGGCACGCTGTATGATGAATGGCGGCAGGTGCCCGGCGCCGAACAGGCGGAGCGCGACAACAATGTCGGGCTCGACCTGCTCGATCACCTGACCCATAATGTAAGGCGGGGCCAAATGCGCGTCTGGGCCGAATTCTACGGCCAGATTTTCGGTTTCGAGGAACAGAAGTATTTCGACATCAAGGGCAAGGCTACCGGGCTGTTCAGCCAGGCGATGATCGCGCCCGATCGCGCGATCCGCATCCCGCTCAACGAAAGCCAGGACGACAAGAGCCAGATCGAGGAATTCATCCGCGATTATAACGGCGAGGGCATCCAGCATCTCGCGCTGACGACGGACGATATCTACGCGACGGTCGAAAAGCTGCGGTCGCGTGGCGTGCGGCTGCAGGATACGATCGAGACCTATTACGAACTCGTCGACAAGCGGGTCCCCGGCCATGGCGAGGATCTCGACCGACTGAAAAGGAATCGCATCCTGATCGACGGCGACGTCGAGAAGGAAGGCATCCTGTTGCAGATCTTCACCGAAAACATGTTCGGGCCGATCTTCTTCGAGATCATTCAGCGCAAGGGCAACGAAGGCTTCGGCAACGGCAATTTCCAGGCGCTGTATGAGTCGATCGAGCTGGATCAGATCCGGCGCGGAGTGATCACCGTCGACGCTTGAGCGGCCGGCGGATAGCGGGGCGGCGCGGAGACAAAGCGCGAAACGGCCGCCCGCGCCCCCGTAGCCCGGCCTGATGGAGAATAGTGATGATGCATGAAGGCGCCCCCTCCTACCTCTCCGGCTTCGCCAATCATCATGCCACAGAGGCGGTCGCTGGCGCATTGCCGATCGGCCGCAACTCCCCGCAGCGCACGCCGTTCGGCCTGTACGCCGAACAGCTTTCCGGCACCGCCTTCACCGCGCCGCGCGGCGAGAACCGCCGTTCCTGGCTCTATCGCCTGCGTCCGACCGCGCAGCATCCGCCGTTCACCCGCTACGACGGGGCACCATACCTCCGCACCGCGCCCTTTGACGACGTACCGCCGAGCCCCAACCGGATGCGCTGGGATCCGCTGCCGCTGCCCGACGCGCCGACCGACTGGATCGACGGTCTGACGAGCTACGGCGGCACCGGGAACGTCGCGGAACAGAGCGGCGTCGGCATCCACGGCTATGTCGCCAATCGCGACATGACACGCGCCTTCTTCTCCGCCGACGGCGAGATGCTGATCGTCCCCCAGCAGGGGCGGCTGGCGATCGATACCGAGTTGGGCCGGATCGATATCGCACCCCTGCAGATCGCGGTGATCCCGCGTGGGGTGCGGTTTCGCGTCGCGCTGCCCGACGGTCAGGCGCGTGGCTATGTCTGCGAAAATTACGGCGCCCTGTTTCGCTTGCCGGATCTCGGCCCGATCGGCGCCAACGGCCTCGCCAATCCGCGCGATATCGAAACCCCGGTGGCGTGGTTCGAGGATCGCGATGAACCATACGCGGTGATCCAGAAGTTCCAGGGCGGTCTGTGGAGCACCACATTGGATCATTCGCCGTTCGACGTCGTCGCCTGGCACGGCAATCTCGCGCCCTATCGCTACGATCTGACGCGCTTCAACACGATCAACACGGTCAGCTTCGATCATCCGGATCCGTCGATCTTCACCGTATTGACCAGCCCCAGCGATACGCCCGGCACCGCCAATTGCGATGTGGTGATCTTCCCGCCGCGCTGGATGGTGGCGGAAGACACGTTCCGCCCGCCGTGGTTTCACCGCAATGTGATGAGCGAGTTCATGGGCCTGATCGCCGGTGAATATGACGCCAAGGAAGGCGGCGGCTTCGTCCCCGGCGGGGCGTCGCTGCACAATCAGATGAACGGCCACGGCCCCGACCAGGCGACACATGCCAGGGCCAGCACCGCCGATCTGAACCCGGTGAAGATCGAGGGCACGATGGCATTCATGTTCGAAACCCGCCATGTTGTGCGGCCGACCCGCTGGGCGGTCGAAACCCCCGCGATGCAGCTTGACTATGACGACGTCTGGCGCGGCTTCGCCAAGGCGCGGCTGCCGTGACGGGCGACGCGCCCGATGAGCCGGCGCGGCTGACCGCGACGCCCGCCGGCGTAACGCTCGGTCCGCTCGACCTGATCGCCGATGGCGCGGCGCGCGCGTTCGTGTTGCAGATGCGGGCGGGCCGGTTCCACGGCTTCGTCGTGCGCCGTGGCACCGCCGTGGCGGGCTTTGTCGATCGCTGCCCGCACATGGGATTGCCGCTGGCGCAGGTGCTCGACCAGTATCTTTCCGCCGACGGCGCATACATCCAGTGCAGCTGGCACGGCGCGCTGTTCGAGGTGGCGGACGGCCGCTGCGTCGGCGGGCCGTGCGCGGGGCAGCGGCTGATGCCCTGGCCCGTCGCGGTGATCGACGAGACGATCCGGACAGCGTGACCCGCCGGCGGGCGGCGACGACACACGCCGCGACGGTGAAGCCGCCCTATTCGGTTGCAAAGCGCAATCCACTGGCGATCACAGCATCACGCCCCCATCTTGCACGACATGACACGTTATTCGCTGCTCGATCTCGTCCCCGTCACCGACACCGGCTCGGTGGCGCAGTCGCTCGCGAACGCCGCGGACCTTGCACGGCACGCAGAGGCACACGGATATCACCGCTATTGGGTGGCGGAGCATCACGGCATGGAGGGGATCGCCTCCGCCGCGACCGCGGTGGTGATCGCGCATGTCGCCCAGGCGACCGCGTCGATCCGCGTCGGCGCGGGCGGGATCATGCTGCCCAATTCGGCGCCACTGCAGATCGCCGAGCAGTTCGGGACGCTGGATGCGCTGTTTCCCGGGCGGATCGACCTTGGGCTGGGACACGCGCCGGGATCGGACCAGCGTGTCGCACAGGCATTGCGCCGCAACTTGAACAGCGACGCGAACCAGTTCCCCAACGACGTCGTCGAGCTGCAGAGCTATTTCGCCGACGATGGCCGCACCGGCATTCGCGCAACCCCGGGCGCCGGCGCCGCGCCGCAAATGTGGATACTCGGCTCCAGCCTGTTCGGCGCGCAACTCGCCGCGATCCTTGGCCTGCCCTACGCCTTCGCCTCGCATTTCGCCCCCGACGCGCTCGACCAGGCGCTGGCGATCTATCGTCGCGACTTTCGCCCGTCGGCGACGCTCGAGCGGCCCTATGCGATGGCCGGGTTCAACGTCTTCGCGGCGGCGACCCATGACGAGGCGGAGCGGCTTGCCAGTTCGCAGCAGCAATCGTTCGTGGCGCTGCGTACCGGCAATCCGGGCAAGATGAAGCCGCCGGTGGAGGGATATCGTGACAGCCTGCCGCCGTCGCACGCCGCGATTCTCGACCATGCGCTCTCCTGCAGCGCGACCGGCACCCGGGACGAGGTCGCTCGCGGCCTGGCGGCCTTCATCGAGCGCACCGGCGTGGACGAGGTGATGCTGGCCAGCGCGATCTATGATCATGATGCCCGCAAACAGTCACTGGCGCTGGCGGCGGAGGCGATGGACTCGCTGGTGCGCGTCGCGGCCTAGGGCGCGCGATGCTGCCGCGCCAGCGCCTCGCTCGTCGACATGCCGGCGAGCGACCGCCGCCGCCAGCAACTTCGGCTTTACGCGCCTTGCCCACCCCGCTAACCGCGCGCGATGGCGATTGTCGGCATCATCATGGGCTCCACCTCCGATTGGGAGACGATGCGGCACGCGGCGGAGACGCTCGACGCGCTCGGCATCGCGCATGAAACCAAGGTGGTGTCGGCGCACCGCACCCCGCAGCGGCTATACGATTACGCGACCGGCGCGGCGGCGCGCGGGCTGAACGTCATCATCGCCGGTGCGGGCGGCGCCGCGCACCTGCCGGGCATGGCGGCAGCGATGACGCATTTGCCGGTGCTGGGCGTGCCGGTCGAGTCCAAGGCGTTGAAGGGCATGGATAGCCTGTTGTCGATCGTCCAGATGCCCGGCGGCATCCCGGTCGGTACGCTGGCGATCGGCAAGGCGGGGGCGATCAACGCCGCGTTGCTGGCCGCCGCGATCGTCGCCCTGGCCGATCCCGCGCTATCACAACGATTGCAGGCGTGGCGCGCGGCGCAGACCGATCATGTGGCGATCGACCCGGCATGACCGCGCTTCCCCCCGGCGGCACGATCGGCATCCTCGGCGGCGGCCAGCTTGGCCGGATGATCGCCAGTGCGGCGGCGGATCTCGGCTATCGTACCCATGTGCTGGCCCCCGATCGGGAGAGTGTCGCGGCGCAGACCGCGTCGTCGCTGACCCGCGCGGATTATCATAACAAGGTGGTGCTCGCCGACTTCGCCGCGCAATGCGACGTCGTCACCTACGAGTTCGAGAATATCGCGGTTGGCCCGGTCGAATGGCTCGCGGAGCGTGTTCCGGTCTACCCCTCTCCCAAGAGCCTCGCGGTCGCGCAGGATCGCGTGCGCGAGAAAACGTTCGTCGAACAGGTCGGCGGCCGCCCGGCGCGCTGGCAGGCGGTCGACAGCCGCGAGGCGCTGGATGCGGCGATCGCCGCGATCGGCGGGCCGGCGGTGTTGAAGACGACCCGCTTCGGCTATGACGGCAAGGGGCAGGTGCGGCTGCAGGGCGCGGCGGACGCCGACGCGGCGTGGGAGGCGATCGGCGGACCGGCGGTGCTGGAGGCGTTCGTCGAGTTCACGCACGAATTCTCGATCGTCCTGGTACGGGGACGCGACGGCACGATCACCAGCTACCCACCGCCGTGGAACGAGCATCGCAACGCCATCCTGCATCGCTCGACGCTGCCCGCGCCAGCGCCGATCGCGGCGCAATGGACCGAGGCGGCGGCGCTGACCGGGCGGATCGCCGATGCGCTCGACCATGTCGGTGTGCTGACCTGCGAGTTCTTCGCCGGGCCGGATGGTCCGGTATTCAATGAAATGGCGCCGCGCGTTCACAATTCCGGCCATTGGACGATCGAGGGGGCCGCAACGTCGCAATTCGCCAATCACGTCCGCGCGATCTGTGGTCTGCCGCTGGGAGACACCGCCCTGGTCGCCGGGCGCGTCGAGATGGAAAATCTGATCGGCGCGGATTGGGAACGCTGGCCGGATATCGTGGCGGAGCGTGACGCCTATCTTCACCTCTACGGCAAGCGCGAAACCCGCGAGGGTCGGAAGATGGGCCATGTCACCCGGATCACGCGCTGACCCTTACCCGATGTCGCTGACACTTTGAAACGCGCCGGGCGATGCGGCGCGGGCGCATCGAACGGCACCACGCGCCAATAGGAACGGCGCGGCCGGCGTCTCGCCCGCCGCGCCGTCTTGTCCTCGATCGCGATCGATCAGGCGGTGCGCGTCCCGGTCAGCGGGAAGCTGCCAAAGGCGCCCGCGCCGACATTGCCGGTCACATTGTCGCCATCCACCGTCGCGGTGATATCGAGCGTCATCGGCATCGGCGAGGTCATCTGCTGCTTCCACGCCAGCGTAGCGCCGTCGACGGTGCCGGTGACATCCGCCGCGCCCATCGCGCCCGACGCCTGGCCGGTGAAGCTGTTGCCGTCCGCCTTCACCGTCAACGTCAGTTTCTGATCGCCCAGCGGCGATTTCACGGTGCAATCGTAGGTTCCGTCCACTCCGGCCATTATGCTCTCCTTCACTGCGCCGCGGGCGCGGCGGGAGCGGGCGTCGCCCCGCCGGCCACCGCGGCTGCCGGCAAGACCTCGACCGGCAGACCCAGCGAGTCAAGCTGAGGCTTCACCGTCGCCGCCTCGCCGACGACGATCCAGACCAATTTCGCCGGATCGATCGAATTGCGCAGCGACGCCATTGCCTGCGGCAACGTCAACGCGCGATAACGATCGGTGATCGTGGCATAATAATCGTCGGGGCGGCGATACAGATCGTTTGACTGCATCGCCGACAGCACGTCCGCCGAGGTTTCGAAATCGCCCGACAGCGACCGCGTCGACGAATTGATCGCGCGCTCGAACTCCGCCGGGGTCATCGGCTCGGTCGTCAGATAGGCGGCGATATCGCTACGCAGCGCGCGCAGGCTGGCGCCGGTTTGATCCGCCTGTACCGGCGCTGACACCAGATAAGGCGCGGCATAGGCGTTGCGGCTGAAATTGCCCCCCACGCCATAGGACCAGTGCTTGTCCTCCCGCAGATCCATGTTGAGCCGTCCGAGGAAGCTGCCGCCCAGCGCATCGTTCGCCACCAGCACCGGCAACAGGTCATCCGGGCCTTTAAGCCCCGTCTGCATGCCGCCGATGATCAGCGATTGCGGGCTGTCGGGCCGGTCGATCAGGATGACGCGCGGGCTGGCCGAGGCGATCGTCGCGGGAAAGCTCTTCTCCCCCGCGACGCCGCTGGCGCGCCAGTCGCCCAATTGCCGTTCCATCACCGCGCGCACTTCGTCCAGCGGGCGATCGGAGACGACGAACAGCTTCGCCTTGTCGGGTCGCAACCACGCTTGCCGATAGGCGATCAGATCGGCGCGGGTCAGCGCCGTCACCGCCGCCGCATCGCCCGAACCGCGCGCCTTGGCGTAGGGGGTTCCCGGCGAGATCAGCGTCGGCAACACCCGTTGCGCCAGCCCGTTCGGGCTGGTCAGCTCCTGCGCGATCTGAGTCAGCTGCTGCGCCTTGACCCGGGCCAGCTCGCCCTCGGGGAAGGCCGGCGCGCGTGCGATCCGCGCCCATAGAGCGGCACCGGCGGCAAGGTTGGCGCTGGGCACGCGCAGCGACAGGGTGGTGCGATCGAGGCTGCTGCCGGTGCCGATATCGGCACCCAGCCGCTCTTTGGCTTCGGCCAGTTGGATCGAGTTCAGCCCGTCGACGCCCTCGTCGAGCATCGCCAGCGTCAATTGCTGCGTGCCCAATTTACCGGGCACGTCGGCGGCGACGCCCGCATCGAAGCTCAACACCGCCTGCGTCATCGGCACGGTGGCGCGCTGGGCATAGACCAGTTCGATCCCGTTCGACAGTCGCGTGCGCGTCACCGCCGGAAAGCTGAGGGATGCGACCTGCCCCACCCCCGGGATCGGTCCGCGCGTTCCCTTGGGCGCGGGAGTCTCGGCGGCGGGCACGTCCGCCTTGGGCGGCACCTGCGCGTCCGAATAGGCGTCGCGCGCGCCGGGTACGATCAGCAGCTGATAGGCCGGGCGCGTCAGCCAGCGCGCCGCCGCGGCGCGGACCGACGCGGGCGTCTGTGCCGCCAGCGTGGTCAGCTCCTTCTTGTAATGGCCGGGATCGTTCGAATAGAGCGCCCCTTCCGCCAGCGTGACCGCCTTGCCGCCGAAGCCGCCGACCGACTCGAGCCCGGCGATCCGTTCCGACACGCTGCTGGATACCACCCGCCGCACTTCGTCGACCGTCGGCCCGGTGCGGACAAATTCGGCGATCATCTGGTCGATCCGCCGTGCGACGAGGGCCGGATCGACCCCCGGACGAACGACCGCCGTGATCGCGAACGTACCGCCCTGCGCCAGCGTCTGATTATAGGCGGATACCGACACCGCCAGTCTCTCGCCCTTGACCAGGGCATTGTCGAAGCGCGAGCTGGACAGGCCGCCGAGCACCGCCGCCGCGACATCGAGCGGGATCGCATCCGGGCTGTCGACCCCCGGCACCGCCCACGCCTTGGTCAGCATCGTCGCGGCGACGCGATCCTTGATCGTTTCGCTGGCGGGACCGGGCAGCGCCGTGGGGATCGGTGCGGCGGGCGCGACGCTCTTGGGCCCGGCCGGAATCGCGCCGAAATATTTCTCCACCAGCGCACGCGCGGTCGGCAGGTCGACGTCGCCCGCCAGCACCAGCACGGCATTGTTGGGGCCGTAATGGCTGCGGAACCAGTCCTTCACGTCGGCCAGGCTGGCACGATCGAGATCGGCCATCGATCCGATTGTGGTGTGGCCATAGGGGTGATCCGCCGGATACAGCCCCTCGGTCAGCTTGTAGCGCCGCATGCCATAGGGCTGGTTGTCGCCCTGACGCTTCTCGTTCTGGACGACGCCACGCTGCACGTCGAGCGTGCGTTGCGTGATCGCGCCGGTCAGCCAGCCCATCCGATCCGATTCGAGGAACAGGGCGCGATCCAGCGCGGCGGTGGGCACCGTCTCGAAATAATTGGTGCGGTCGAAACTGGTGGTGCCGTTCAGGTCGGTCGCGCCGACCTGCTCCAGCGGTTCGAAGAAATCGCCCGGGGCGTTCTCGCTACCGTTGAACATGAGATGTTCGAACAGATGCGCGAAGCCGGTCTTGCCCTTCGGCTCATGCTTCGATCCGACATCATACCAGACCGATACCGCCACCACCGGCGCCTTCCGATCGGTATGGACGATCACCCGCAACCCGTTGGCGAGCGTGAATTGCTGATAGGGAATGTCGATCGCCGTCACCAGCGCCGACACGGGCGCGGCGGCAGGCAGGCGCTGTCGCGCGGGAGCGGCGTGCGCCACCGGCAGAGCGACCGGCGCGACGGACACCATCAGCGCGGTGCCGAACGACCAAAACGAACGATACGCCAAAACCCACACTCCACCATTCCTGCGACGCTGCATTCCTTACCGTACCGCCACCCGCCGGCAAGCCACGCGCCGGGCGATGTTACCCGAAAACGCCGCATAATCCGCTACGTGACGATAGAGCATTGACTGCTTTGGCAATGGTTGCCAAGGCAATTGATATGGCTTTTTACACGGTCGACAATTTCTTCCCCGATTCGTCGGCGGGCTATCTGGTCCGGGTGTGCAACCAGCTGGGGATGGCCCAGCTTGATGACGCCTTTGCGGACGAGGGGCTGACCGGCATTCAGTGGTCGGCGCTGATATCGATCTATTTCGCGCGCACCCCCACCTGCGCGACGCTGGCGCGCGATCTGGCGCACGACAAAGGGGCGATGACGCGCATGATCGATGTGCTGGAAGAGCGCGGACTGGTCGAGCGGACCCGCGACGCCGAGGATCGCCGCTACATCAACCTGTCGCTCACCCCGGCTGGCGAGGAGGTGACGCAGCGCTGCCGGCTGAAGGTGATCGACTGCTGGAATACGTGGCTGGCGGACTGGTCGGACCACGAGATCGCGACATTGATCGCGCAATTGCAACGGCTACGCGCCACGCTGGAGTCCGCGTCCCCATGCGCCGCCTGATCCCCGCCACCACCGCGCTGCTGGTCAGCGCCTGTGCCATCCCCGCCGCCCCGCCCTCGGTCGCCTCGAAGGGTGCGGCCGATATTGCGCTCACCGGCCCGAGCGTCGTGCTGGCGCCCGATTGGTGGACCGCGCTCGGCGATCCGCAGCTCGATCGGCTCGTCGCCGATGCGCTGGCCGACAACCCGTCGCTCGACGTCGCCGCCGCGCGGGTGCGGCAGGCGCAAGCCGCGCTTGCCCGGCAGGACGCCGAACTGAGCCCCGATGTCGCGCTCGACGCGCAGCTGCAGGGAAGTCGGCTGTCGGGCAACTATACGATCCCGCCGCCCTTCGCCGGGACGGTGCGGGCGCTTGGCACGGGCCAGGCCGGCCTGTCGTGGAGCCTCGACCTGTTCGGCCGGCAAAAGGCCACGATCGCCAGCGCCGCGGCGCAGGCGCGCGCCGCCGCCTATGACCTCGCCGCGGCGCGCCTGATGCTCGCCGGCGCGGTGGTGCAAAGCTATGCCGAGGTGGCGCGTGCCGAACGCCGCGCCGCGATCGCGTCCCGCACGATCGCCGCGCGGGAACAATCGCTGGGCCTGGTACAGGTGCGCGAACGCAACCGGCTGGCCAGCCGCCTCGATATCGAGGCGGCATCGACGCTGCTCGCCCAGGCGCGGCTGGCGCTGGTGCAGGCGCAGGCGGCGCGTGTGTTGGCCACCCAGGCGCTCGCCGCACTGGCGGGGCGCGGCAGCGACTATGCCGCGACGATCGGCGCCACCCGCCTGCCCGCCACCAACGCGCTGCCGGTGCCTGCGCGCCTGCCCGCCGACCTGCTCGCACGCCGTGCCGATATCGCCGCCGCGCAGGCGCGCGTGCTGGCAGCGGCGGCGGGACGACAAGTGGCGCGACGCGCCTTCTACCCCAATATCAACCTGTCCGCGCTGATAGGATTGCAGGCGATCGGCTTCGGCAATTTCGTCGATCTCGACTCCGGCACGGCGGGGGCCGGCGCCGCGATCCACCTGCCGCTGTTCGATGCGGGGCGGCGCAAGGCCGATCTCGCCAACGCCACTGCGCAGCTTGATGCGGCAACCGCCAGCTACAATCAGGCGATCGTCGACGCGGCGCATCAGGCCGCCGACGGGATCGCGCGCGTTCGCGCCAGCGATATCGCGCTCGCGCGGCAGCAGGATGTCGTGAACGGCTTTGCCGAAACCAACCGCCTCAATGCTGTGCGGGTACAGAGCGGGCTGAACAGTCGTCTCGACCTGGTCGACAATGACGTTCGGCTGCTCGACGCCGAACTGGCCGTCGCCAATCTGTCGATCGATGCACTCGCCGCGCGCGCGCAGCTCGCCACCGCGCTTGGCGGCGGGTTCGCCCCCGTCGAGGATCTCCCCCTTCCGCTTTCCGCGCAGGAACGCCGCCCATGACCGATACCACCATCGACCACGATCGCCCCGCGACACCCGACGAGGCCGCGCCGGCTTCCGCCCCCACCTCCCCGGCCACGCCCACGCCCGCGCCCACCGGGCGGCCCCGTGCCCGGCGGCGCGCGCTGCTGATCCTCGCCGTCGTCGTCGTCATCGCCGCGATCGTCTGGGCGGTGTTCCACTTCCTGCTCGCCACCCCGCAGGAGGAAACCGATGACGCCTATGTCGCCGGGGATGTGGTCGCGATCACCGCGCGCGATCCGGGCACCGTCTTGGCGCTGCATGCGGACAATACGCAAAGCGTCACCGCCGGCCAGCCGCTGATCGATCTCGATCCCACCACCGCCGACGTCAATCTGGCCGCGGCGGCGGCCGAACTGGCGCGGGCGGTGCGCGCCACCCGCGCCGACTTCACCCGCGTCAGCCAGTCCGACGCCGGCATCGTCCAGGCGCAGGCCGAGCTCGAACGGGCGCGCAACGATTACGCTCGCCGCCGTGGCGCCGCCGCCGAGGGCGCGGTGTCGGGCGAAGAACTGTCGCACGCCGCCGACGCGGTGAAGGTCGCCAGCGCCAATCTGCGACTGGCGCAGGAACAGCGGCGGCAGGCGCAAAGCACGGTGCAGGGCACCGAAGTGGACACCAATCCGGCGGTGCTGGCCGCGATCGCCGCCTATCGCCGCGCCGCCATCGTGCGCGGGCATATGCACGTCACCGCGCCGATCGACGGCGTCGTCGCGCAGCGCACCGTGCAGGTCGGGCAACAGATCGCCGCCGGCACGCCGCTGATGGCGATCGTCCCGCTCGATCGCCTGTGGGTCGACGCCAATTTCCGCGAGACGCAATTGAAGGACCTGCGCATCGGCCAGCCCGCGACGCTGGTGGCGGACATGTACGGCGACGATATCGTCTATCACGGCCGGGTCGCGGGGCTGGGCGCCGGCAGCGGCAACGCCTTCGCCTTGTTGCCGCCGCAGAACGCCAGCGGGAACTGGATCAAGATCGTTCAGCGCGTCCCCGTCCGCATCGCGCTGGATGCCAGGGAGCTACGCGCCAACCCGCTACGGATCGGCCTGTCGGTCACCGCCACCGTCAATACCAGCAGCCTAAACGGCGCGCGCCTCGCCGCCGCCGCGACGCAGCCGTATCGCGGCGACACGACGCAAGGCACCACGCCCGAGGTGGAAGCGCGCATCCGGCAGATCGTGGCGGCGAACCGGTGAAGTCGTCCCGCCCCCCCATCGCGCGGCGCGCGGCCCGGGGCGTTGCCCCGGCACGCATCGACCCTCGCCATGCTACGCCGGGGTTCCCTCGATCTGACGGGGATCGCCCCTGATGGCCGCCGCGCCGCCTGCCCCGCCCCCGCTCAGCGGCGTTCGCCTCGGCGTCACCGCGCTCGCCCTCGCGCTCGGCACCTTCATGATGGTGCTCGACAGCACGATCGCGAACGTGTCGCTGCCCACTATCGCTGGCAATCTCGGCGTATCGAGCGACAATTCGACCTGGGTCGTCACCTTCTTCGCGGTCGCCAACGGGGTCGCGGTGCCGCTGACCGGATGGCTGATGCGGCGCTTCGGCGTGGTGAAGGTATTCTGCGTCTCGGTGATGCTGTTCACGTTCGCCTCGTTCCTGTGCGGCATAGCGTGGAGCCTCAATTCGCTGATCGCCTTCCGCGTGCTCCAGGGCGCGGTGTCGGGGCCAATGATGCCCGGCAGCCAGGCGCTGCTGATCGCGATCTTCCCGCCGCAGAAACGTGCCACCGCGCTCGGCATCTGGTCGATGACGACGCTCGTCGCACCGATCATGGGCCCCGTGCTGGGCGGCTACATCTCCGACAATTATCATTGGTCGTGGATCTTCCTGATCAACGTTCCCTTCGGAATCGTCGCGGGGCTGATCTGCTGGACCAACCTGCGCTCGCGCGAGACGCCGACGATGAAGCTGCCGATCGATACGGTCGGCCTGGCGCTGCTCGTCATCTGGGTTGGCTCGATGCAGGTCATGCTGGACCTGGGGAAGAACGCCGACTGGTTCAACGATCCTGTGATCGTCGTGCTGACGGTGACCGCGGCGGTGGCGTTCGTCGCCTGGGTGATCTGGGAACTAACCGACGCGAACCCGACCGTCGACCTGACATTGTTCGCGCGCCGTAATTTCTGGATCGGCAATCTCGCCTTCGCGCTGGGCTATGCGGTGTTCTTCGCCAACACGCTGATCCTGCCGCTGTGGCTGCAAACGCAGCTTGCCTATACCGCCACCTGGGCGGGGCTCGTCGCCGCACCCAGCGGGCTGGTCGCGGTGATCCTGACGCCGATCGTGGCGCGCATTTCCGGCAAGATCGATGCGCGCATACTGGCGACGGTCGCGTTCCTGGGCTTCGCCATCAGCTACTGGCTGCGCTCCGGCTATACCACGCAGGCGAGTTTCACTGATCTGATGCTGCCGCTGCTGGTACAGGGCGTGTCGATGAGCACCTTCTTCGTGGCGATGCTCACCATCTCGCTCGACAAGATCCCGCCGGAGCGGCTGCCGTCGGCAACCGGCATCTCCAACTTCTGCCGCATCACCGCCGGCAGCTTCGCGGCGTCGATCATCACCACCGCATGGGATCGGCGCGAGGCACTGCACCAGAGCCGCCTGGCGGAAGCGATCGGTACGGGCGTACCATATCGGATGGCCGCCGATCAGATGCAGCGCCTCGGGCTCAACGCGACGCAGGCGGCGGGCGCGGTGACGCGGCAGATGGTCGGCCAAGCCTATCTGCTTGCCTCGACCGACCTGTTCCGGCTGTCGGCGTGGCTCGCGGGCGGGCTGACCGTCCTGGTCTGGCTGGTGCGGCGCCCCGCCGCGCATGATGGGCCGGTCGCGGCGGATTGACGGCGCCTACCCCGCCCGCCTAGCGCGGCGGGGGGATCGCAGGAGAGCCACGCCATGATCACGCAAGGCGCCGGGACCACGCGGGGCGCCGGGACCACTCTGGTGACCGGCGCCGCCGGCTTTATCGGCATGGCGGTGGCGGATGCGTTGCTGGCTCGTGGAGAGCATGTCGTCGGCGTGGACGTGCTCAACGATTATTACGACCCGCGGCTAAAGCATGACCGCCTCGCCCATCTCGCCGGGCGGCATGGCGGGCGTTTCACGTTCCATCGTGTCGACTTCGGGGACATGCTCGCGCTGGAAACGGCGCTGGCGGATATCGCGATCGAGCGCATCATTCATCTCGGCGCGCAGGCCGGCGTGCGCTATTCGCTCGAACACCCGCACGCCTATGTCCATGCCAATCTGACCGGCCATCTCAACCTGCTCGAACTCGCCCGCCGGCGGCAGGTGCGGCACCTCGTCTACGCCTCGTCGTCCTCGGTATATGGCGGCAACGACACCCTGCCGTTCCGGGTCGAGGATCGCTGCGATCATCCCGTCTCGCTCTATGCCGCGACCAAACGCGCCGACGAGCTGATGAGCGAAACCTATGCCCATCTCTATCGCCTGCCGCAGACGGGGTTGCGCCTCTTCACGGTTTATGGCCCCTGGGGTCGGCCCGACATGGCGATGTGGCTGTTCACCGACGCGATCCTGGCGGGCCGCGCGATCAAGGTGTTCGGCGATGGTCAGATGCAGCGCGATTTCACCTATATCGACGATATCGTCGCCGGAGTGATCGCGGCCCACGATCACCCGCCCGGCGATGATGGCGCCCTCAAGCCCGGGGGAAGCCGATCGCCACATGCCCTGTACAATATCGGCAACAACCGCGCCGAGGAACTGGGGCGAATGATCGACCTGATCGAGGCGGCCTGCGGCCGCCGCGCGATCCGCGAGCTACAGCCGATGCAACCCGGCGACGTTCGCGCGACCTACGCCGATATCAGCGCGATCCAGCGCGACCTCGGTTTCACGCCGACGATTCCGATCGAACGCGGCGTGCCTGCGTTCGTGGCCTGGTTCCGTCAGTATCACGGGGTGTGAGGGACGGGGGCCGGGGCGGCGCGCGGCGTAACGCACGCCCCCCGCCGCCCCCCGGTCGATCACGCCGCCGCGGGTTGCTTCTTCTCGATGACCGCCAGCAGATCGTCGAACGATTTGGAGAAGCTCGCCACGCCTTCCTCCACCAATTCCCTGGTCACGCCGTCAAGGTCGAGGCCGAGCCGCTCGGTTTCCGCCAGGACGCGACGGGCGTCGTCGACATCGGCGGCCAGTGTCGGCGCGACCGTGCCATGGTCGCGGAAAGCATCCATCGTCTTGGGGGGCATCGTGTTCACCGTATCCGCGCCGATCAGCGTGTCCACGTACAGCGTATCGGGATAATCGGGGTTCTTCGTGCCCGTCGACGCCCACAACAGCCGTTGGGGCTGCGCGCCCTTCGCCGCCAGCTTCTGCCAGCGGTCGGAGGCGACGAATTCCTCATACCAGGCATAGGCCAGCTTGGCATTGGCGATCGCCACTTTTCCCTTCAGCGCCTTGGCCTCCTCGCCACCGACGCCGGCATCGATCTTGTCATCGATCTTGCTGTCGATGCGGCTGACGAAGAAGCTCGCGACGCTGGCGATCCGGTCAATCGGCAGGTCTTTCGCGACGCGCTCCTCCAGCCCCTCGACATAGGCCATCGCCACCTTCTTATAGGCCGCGATCGAGAACAGCAGCGTGACGTTGACGTTGATGCCCTTGGCGATCGTGTCGCGGATCGCGCGGACGCCATCGTCCGTCCCGGGGATCTTGATCATCAGGTTCGGGCGATCGACCGCCTGCCACAACCGCGCCGCTTCTTCGGCGGTTTCCGGTCCCTTCATCGCCAGATAGGGCGACACTTCGAGGCTGACATAGCCGTCCTTCGCGTTCAGGCGATCATAGACCGGGCGCAGCGTGTCGCAGGCCGCCTGGATATCCTTGATCGCCTCGCTCTCGTAACGCTCCATCGCGCTGGCATCGGGATGCGCCTTGTTGAACGCCGCGAAGCCCTCGTCATAGGCCTCGCCCGCGCCCATCGCCTTCTCGAAGATCGTCGGGTTGGAGGTGACACCGGTCAGCCCGTCTTCATCGACGAGCTTCTGCAATCCGCCGGCGGAAAGGAACTTGCGGTCGACAAAGTCCAGCCACACCGCGGTGCCGGCTGCGCTGAGATCCTGTAGCTTGCTCACATCATACTCCTTCGTCACCCCGGACTTGTTCCGGCGTCGAACCGTCCGCAAGCCCGCACGTCAGCGATATTGGCGCCGCGGATGCCGGAACAAGTCCGGCATGGCGGGTCAGCCGCCGATCGCTTCCTTCGCCACCTTGACGACATTCTCGACCGTGAAGCCGTATTTATCCTGCAGCTTCGCGATCGGCGCCGATGCGCCAAAGGTCGACATGGTGATCTGCCGCCCTTCGTAGCCGGTGTAGCGATCCCAGCCGAGCGAGCCCGCCATCTCGATCGCGACACGCGCCTTCACCGCCTTGGGCAGCACGCTTTCCTTGTACGCCGCATCCTGCAGTTCGTAGCGATACCAGCTCGGCATCGACACGACGCGCGCATTGACGCCGTCGCTCTTCAACTGCTCATAGGCCTTTACGGCGAGCGACACCTCGGATCCGGTCGCGATCAGGATCACGTCGGGCGTGCCGTCACTGTCGGCAAGGACGTAAGCGCCCTTCTCCAGCCCGTCGGCCGCGGCATAGGTGCCGCGATCCAGGGTCGGCAGCGCCTGCCGCGACAGGATCAGCGCCGCCGGGGTGCTGGCATCCTTCATCACCGCGCGCCATGCCGCCGCCACCTCGTTCGCGTCGCAGGGGCGGATCGTATCCAGCCCGGGGATCGCGCGCAGCGTGGCGAGATGCTCGATCGGCTGGTGCGTGGGGCCATCTTCGCCCACGCCGATCGAGTCATGCGTGTACACCCACACCGACCCGATCTCCATGATCGCGGACAGGCGCACCGGCGCGCGCATGTAATCGAGAAACACGAGGAAGGTGGAGCCGTAGCCGCGCAGGTGCGACAGCGACATGCCGTTGACGATCGCGCCCATCGCATGTTCGCGCACGCCGAAATGGAAATTGCTGCCGGCGTAATTGTCCGCCTCGAACGATGCCGCGCCCTTGATGTCGGTCTTGGTGGACGGCGAGAGATCGGCCGAACCGCCCAGCAGCCACGGCACCTTCTTGACGATGGCGTTGAGCACCTTGCCGCCCGCGTCCCGGCTGGCAACGCCCTTCTCGTCGGCCTCGAAGGTGGGGATGTCACCGTCCCAGCCCTCGGGCAGCTCGTCCTTCAGCATCAGGTCCAGTTCGGCGGCCAGCTCGGCATGTTCGCCGCGATAGCGATCGACCATCGCCACCCATTCGTCGCGCAGCCTGCCGCCGCGATCCTTCACCGCCTTGCCAAAGGCTTCCTTCACGCCGTCGGGCACGTAGAAGTCCTGATCGACCGGCCAGCCATAGGCTTCCTTGGTCTTCGCGACATTCTCCGCGCCGAGCGGCTCGCCATGCGCCTTTTCGCTGCCGGCGCGCGGGCTGCCCCAGCCGATGATCGAGTGGACGACGATCAGCGTCGGGCGACCCTGTTCGTCACGGAACGCCTGGAGCGCGTCTTTCAGCGCGTGGATATCATTGGCGTCGTCGACATGGATGACACGCCAGCCATAACCCTCGAACCTCTTGCCCACGTCCTCGTCAAAGGCCAGGTCGGTGCCGCCCTCGATCGAGATATGGTTGCTGTCGTAGATCCAGCAGAGGTTGCTCAGCTTCAGATGGCCTGCGACGCTCGCCGCCTCGGCGGAGACACCTTCCATCATGTCGCCATCGCCGCAGACGACATAGACGTCATGATCGAACAGCGTGAAGCCCGGCTTGTTATAGCGCGCCGCCAGCCAGCGCTCCGCGATCGCCATGCCGACCGAATTGCCGCAGCCCGCGCCCAGCGGTCCCGTGGTCGTCTCCACCCCGGTGGTGTGGCGATATTCGGGATGGCCCGGCGTCTTCGACGAGAGCTGGCGGAACTGCTTGATATCGTCGAGGCTCATCGCCGGCTGGCCGGTCTTCCTGCCATCGGCGCCGATCTCCTCGACCCCCGCCAGATACAGCAGCGAGTACAGCAGCATCGAGGCATGGCCGACCGACAGCACGAAGCGATCGCGATTGGGCCAGTCGGCATGCGCGGGATCGTAGCGCAGGAATTGCGTCCAGATCGTCCAGCCGACCGGGGCCAGCGCCATCGGCGTGCCGGGGTGACCCGAGTTGGCCTTTTGCACCGCATCCATCGACAGCGTCCGGATCGTGTCGATCTGCAGCCGCTCGGGGCTGCCATCCTCATGGACATTGGCGGGCAGGGTTGCGGTATCGGTCATGCAAAGCCTCGTGTCGGGGATCGTCCATCGAACGCACCGGCATGATGCCGGTTGCCGAGTCCCGGCCCCCTTAACCTCTCGACCCGTCGCGTTCCAGCCGCGTAACGACACCATCGCGCGCGATATAGGCGGCGTCGACCTCTTCCAGGAACAGGCCATGCCCCAGCGCGCCCGGAATCGCCTGGATCGCGCCGGCCAGTCCATGGGGATCGGCGATCCCGCCGAAGTGCGCATCGAGGATCACATTCCCATTGTCGGTCAGGCCGGTTCGTGGTGTCACGCGCGCGCCCAGCGCCTCCAGCCGCGCCGCGACGAACCCCCGCGCGAACGGCAGCACCTCGACCGGCAGTTTCGCGACACCGACCGCCGCCACCTGTTTCGACCCATCGGCGATGACGATCATCCGGGTCGAGGCGGCGGCGACGATCTTCTCGCGCAGCAGCGCGCCGCCAGCCCCCTTGATCGCGACGAAGCGCGCGTCGATCTCGTCGGCACCGTCGATCGTCAGGTCGACGCGAGCGACGGCCGCGAAATCGCGTACCACCAGTCCGCCCGCGCGCGCCTTGGCGGCGCTGTCCTCACTGGTCGCGACCGTCTCGATCCGCGCCCCCCGCGCGATTAGCGCGGCGATCGCGAACGCGACGGTCGATCCGGTGCCGATACCGACCAGCATGCCGTCGCGCACTTCCGCCACCGCGGCCTCCGCCGCCATATGCTTGTCGCGATCCGTGTCCTTCATATCGACCTGAACGCTCCCGATGGTGAGGCAGGTTCATGCGGCGGCGCGGGGGCGTGACGATGTCGGATATTATAAGCCTCCAAAAAGACGTCATACCCGCCATTCGTCACCCGGCGACGGCAGGGTCCCCTGTCACGAATATACCTGCTCCTCCCACCAGGGCACGAAATCGGGCATGTCGCGGCTGACCCGATCCGGATAGGCGGGCGCGCGCTTCTCCAGGAAGGAGGTAACGCCCTCGGCCGCATCGCCGGAGCGGCCGCGCGACAGGATCGCCCGGCTGTCGACCTTATGCGCGTCCATCGGGTGCGTATAGCCGAGCCCGCGCCACAGCATCTGCCGCGTCAGCGCGACGGAGACGGGGGCGGTATGGTCCGCGATCTCACGCGCCAATTCCATCGCGCGCGGCAGCAAACGGTCAGCGGGCAGCACCTCTTTCACCAAGCCGCCCGCCTTTGCCTCGGCGGCGTCGAACACGCGCCCGGAATAGCACCATTCGAGCGCCTGGCTGATCCCGACGACACGCGGCAGGAAATAGCTCGACGCCGCCTCGGGCACGATGCCGCGCCGCGCGAAGACGAAGCCCATGCGCGCCGTCTCGCTGGCCAGCCGAATGTCCATCGGCAGCGTCATCGTCGAGCCGACGCCTACCGCCGGGCCGTTGATCGCGGCGATCACCGGCTTAACGCATTCGAAGATTCGCAGCGTCAGCCGGCCGCCGCCGTCGCGCGCGCTCTCGCTGCCGTAGCGCAATTCGCCGTTCGGCCCGACCGGCGAGCCCTCGCCACGGCTGTCGTAGTCGAACGTCTTGCCACCGCCTGACAGATCCGCCCCGGCGCAGAATGCCCGCCCCGCCCCGGTGACGATCACCGCGCGCACATCGTCATCGGCGTCGATCGCGTCGAACGCCGCGATCATCTCCTGCATCATCGTGCCGGTGAAGGCGTTCAGTTTATCGGGTCTGTTCAAAGTGATCGTGGCGACCCCATCGGCCACATCATAGATGATCTGCTCGTATCCCACCGCAGCGCTCCTCGCTCTTTCGCGGAGCATAACAGAACTTATGGACCGTGCCGTCAACCGGGGCGCGGTACGGAGACCGGCACGCAAGCCAGCGGGCAGGCCCTATCCCCGCACGCCGACGACGGCGATCAGCCCTTCTTCCCGAAGACCCTGCCGATCACCGCCTCGACCGCCTGTCCGGCGATATCGGCGATCGCCTGCGGATCGGGCGAGCGCTGCGTACCCTGGGCATGGGGTGCGTCGGTCGCGCCGGGCGCCTCGGTCGCGTCCGCCGAACGGGGCGATTCGCCGGCCGGCTCGCGCCCCCGCGCCAGCGCGGCGGTCGCCGCGGCGGCGGCCATCGTCAGCGCGCCGGCCAACGCCTTCTGCCCTGCCGCGCTGGTCGCCTGCTCGATCAGCTGGTCGCCCGCCCGGCGCAGTTCCTTGGGCAGTTTCACGCCGAACACTTCCTTCGGCAGCTTTCCCTTTTTCGCTTTCTTGCCCATGTCGGCCCTCGCAACGGTGTAACAGAGATATAAGACACCGTCGGCGGGATGCAACGCGCCGCGGGTTGCTTCGTTCGCGCTCCACTCGCCTTGTCCCGCACGCACCACCGCCCCACATCGCGGCGGCAGGCGCGCACTGGACGAGTGCGAACAAATCTGGAACAATTCATCGCATGGCTCTTACCACCATCTCCGTCCGCGGCGCGCGCGAGCACAATCTGAAGGACGTGTCGGTCGACATTCCGCGCGACACGCTGACGGTGATCACCGGCCTGTCGGGCTCGGGCAAGTCCAGCCTCGCATTCGACACCATCTATGCCGAGGGGCAGCGTCGCTACGTCGAGTCGCTGTCCGCCTATGCGCGCCAGTTTCTGGAACTGATGCAGAAGCCCGACGTCGATCATATCGAAGGGCTTTCGCCGGCGATCTCGATCGAGCAGAAGACCACCAGCCGCAATCCCCGCTCGACGGTGGCGACCGTCACCGAAATCTACGATTACATGCGCTTGCTGTGGGCGCGCGTCGGCATCCCTTATTCCCCCGCCACCGGCTTGCCGATCGCGGCGCAAACCGTGAGCCAGATGGTCGATCGCGTCATGGCGCTGCCCGAAGGGACGCGGCTCTACCTGCTCGCCCCGGTCGTGCGCGGGCGCAAGGGCGAGTATCGCAGGGAACTGGCCGAGTGGCAGAAAGCGGGCTTCACCCGCGTGCGCATCGACGGCACGATCCATGAGATCGACGAGGCGCCGGCGCTCGACAAGAAATACAAGCATGACATCGAAGTGGTGGTCGATCGCCTGGTGGTGCGCGAGGATGTCGCGACGCGCCTGGCCGACAGTTTCGAGACCGCGCTGAAATTGGCCGACGGGCTCGCCTATGTCGATCCCGCTGATCCCGCCAAGGACGAATACGAGCCGCGCACCCCCGAAAGCGTCGTGCTGGGAGATCATGCCCCACCTGGCCGCATCGTCTTTTCCGAGAAATTCGCCTGCCCGGTTAGCGGCTTCACCATCGCCGAGATCGAGCCGCGACTGTTTTCGTTCAACGCCCCGCAGGGGGCCTGCCCGGCGTGCGACGGGCTCGGCGAAAAGATGATCTTCGACGAGGATCTCGTCGTTCCCAATCACGAACTGTCGATCAAGAAGGGCGCCGTCGTCCCCTGGGCGAAGTCCAATCCGCCCTCGCCTTATTATATGCAGGTGATGGCCAGCCTTGCGCGCGAGTTCGGCTTCTCGCTGGAAACGCCATGGAAGGAACTGCATCCCGAGGTGGCGGACAAGATCCTGTACGGCACCGAGGGCAAGCCCGTCACGCTGACCTTCGTCGACGGCAAGAAGAGCTACAACGTCAAGAAGCCCTTCGAGGGCGTCATCGGCAACCTGAACCGCCGCCTGCTCCAGACCGAGAGCGCGTGGATGAAGGAGGAATTGTCGAAATATCAAAGCTCGCAGCCGTGCGAGGTGTGCAAGGGCGCGCGGCTCAAGCCCGAGGCGCTGGCGGTGAAAGTGGCGGGGGAGAATATCAGCCACGCAACCCGCATGTCGGTGGTCGACGCGCTCGCCTTTTTCACTGAGCTGCCGGAGAAGCTCGGCGATCAGCAGCGCGCGATCGCGGAGCGCATCCTGAAGGAAATCGTCGAGCGGCTCGGCTTCCTTAACAATGTCGGGCTCGACTATCTGAACCTCGATCGCACCTCGGGGACGCTGTCCGGCGGCGAGAGCCAGCGCATCCGCCTGGCCAGCCAGATCGGCAGCGGCCTGTCGGGCGTGCTGTACGTCCTCGATGAGCCGTCGATCGGCCTGCACCAGCGCGACAACGACATGTTGCTCGCCACGCTGCGGCGCCTGCGCGACCTGGGCAACACCGTGATCGTCGTCGAGCATGACGAGGATGCGATCCGCATGGCGGATTACGTCATCGATATGGGTCCGGGCGCTGGCGTCCATGGCGGCAAGGTCGTGGCGCAGGGCACCGTCAAGCAATTGCTGAAGAGCAAGACCTCGATCACCGCCGATTATCTGAACGGTACGCGCGAGGTGCCGCTGCCCGCGAAGCGCCGCAAGGGTTCGGGCAAGAAGCTGACGGTGCACAATGCCACCGCCAACAATCTGACCGGGGTTACCGCATCGATCCCGCTCGGCACCTTCACCTGCGTGACCGGCGTGTCCGGGTCGGGCAAATCGAGCTTCACGATCGACACGCTTTATGCCGCCGCGGCGCGGCAGCTGAACGGCGCGCGTATCCTGGCGGGCAAGCACGACAAGATCGCCGGGTTGCAGCATCTCGACAAGGTGATCGATATCGATCAGTCGCCGATCGGGCGCACCCCGCGATCGAACCCGGCCACCTATACGGGCGCCTTCACGCAGATCCGCGACTGGTTCGCCGGGCTGCCCGAGTCGCTGGCTCGCGGCTACAAGCCCGGCCGTTTCAGCTTCAACGTGAAGGGTGGTCGGTGCGAGGCATGCCAGGGTGACGGCGTGCTGAAGATCGAGATGCACTTCCTGCCGGACGTCTATGTCACGTGCGACGTCTGCCATGGCGCCCGCTACAATCGCGAAACGCTGGAGGTGAAGTTCAAGGGCCACAGCATCGCCGACGTGCTCGACATGACGGTCGAGGATGCCGCCAGCTTCTTTGCCAACGTCCCCCCGATCCGCGACAAGATGGCGATGCTGGTCGAGGTCGGGCTGGGCTATGTGAAGGTCGGACAACAGGCCACCACGCTGTCGGGCGGCGAGGCGCAGCGCGTCAAGCTGGCCAAGGAACTCAGCCGCCGCGCCACCGGCAACACCCTGTATATCCTCGACGAACCCACCACCGGCCTGCATTTCGAGGATGTGCGCAAGTTGCTGGAGGTGCTCCACCAGCTGGTCGAACAGGGCAATACGGTGGTGGTGATCGAGCATAATCTCGACGTCATCAAGACGGCCGACTGGATCATCGATCTTGGCCCCGAGGGCGGCGTGAAGGGCGGCGAAATCGTCGCGACCGGCACGCCCGAGGATGTGGTGCGGGAACCGCGCAGCTTCACCGGCCGCTATCTGGCGCCGTTGCTCGACAGGAGCGGGTCGAAGGTCGCAGCCGAATAACGGCCGGGCGCAGGAGCGCTTCGGCCGGCAGTGCGCGCGGATACCGCCGCCGGTTAGGGCGTTGCCCGGTCGCCACAACGGAAGGACCGCGCATCATGAGCATTTTCGCCAGCATCAAGAAAGCGATCTTTGGTGACAAGGGTCCGCTCGGCGGCCAGTTCTCCGGGAAAAAGGACGCGCCCGCCCCGGCTCCAACGCCCGCGCCCGCCGCCGCTCCGGCCGGGGCCGCGCCGGCGTCCGCCCCCGCCGCCACTCCCGCGCCTACGGCAACGACGCCCGCACAGCCGGTGGATGTCGAAGAGGTGCTGAACGGGATGATGCAGCGCAAGGGCAATCCCGATCTGAACTGGCGTACCTCGATCGTCGACCTGATGAAGCTGCTGGATCTCGATTCGAGCCTCACCAACCGCAAGGAACTCGCCACCGAACTGGGCTACACCGGCGAGAAGGACGGTTCGGCCGAGATGAACATCTGGCTGCACAAGGCGGTGATGCGCGAACTGGAGAAGAATGGCGGCGCGGTGCCCGCCGCTCTGAAGGACTGACGTCCATCCTTGCGATCTCTACGGCGATCGGGGCTGATGACGCGCAGCGACCGGCCCCGGGCGCCGTAGAGGCAAGGATCGTGGCACAACACGCCGTTCTGGCCGAACGGCGGCTGTCCTCCGGTCACCTGCCGGGCTCTCCGGGTGCACGCGCCTGGATGGCCAATGCATGGATCCGCTCCGCCAGCAGGTCGGCCAGCGCCCGGTTGACCAGTCGTTGCCGCGCGACGCGTGTCGCCCCGACAAAGGCGGCGCTTTCGATCACCACGCGAAAGTGGCTTTCGCCCGTGCCGTCATCGCCCATATGCCCGCGATGCTGCGCGCTTTCGTTGATCACTTCGAGATGCGACGGAGCGAGCGCCTCGGTCAGGCGGGCGGTGATGGCGGCCGCGACGGGCCCGGTGGAAGCATCGATCATCGCCCCCATATAGTCCCTTTTGCGCGAGATATGACGGGTAAAGCGTGGCATTGAACAAGGATCGACCGGCGGCGCGGTTCCACGGGCGGGTGGAGGGAACCGGCCAGCATTGTTCCCATCCCGGCTGCGATGCGGCCGGCGAATTTCGCGCACCACCGCTCGAAGGGCCCGGGGATGGCGAAGGGCCGCCGCGCTTCCGCTGGTTCTGTCTCGATCACATCCGCGCCTTCAATGCCGGATATAATTACTTCGACGGCATGACGGCGGAGGAGATTCATCGCGCGCAGCGGCCGCTCGCGGGTTGGGAACGCGAAACGCGCGCGTTCGCGCGCGCCGGCGGCGGCGATCACGGGCCCCGCTGGGCCGATTTCAGCGACCCGCTGGAGGCGATCGGCGCGCGCTTTCGCCGCACGGTCGCGCCCGAGCGGCCCGACGGCAAACCGCTCTCGGGAGAGGATCGCCGCAATCTGGAGACGCTGGGCCTCGGCCCCGAGGCGGATCGCGCGGCGCTGCGCAAACGCTATTCCGAGCTGGTGCGGCGCTATCACCCCGATCGCAACGGGGGGGATCGCAGCCACGAAACCAGGCTCACCAAGGTGATCGCCGCCTATCAACAGCTTCGCAAGGCGCCCGCATTCGTATGACGCCGCGCGCAATGCGGCGTCAGATGATATCGAGCACCAGCCCCAGCGCGCGCGCTTCCTGTGCCTCGATATACCAATTGTCCGGCGCTTTGGCCTTCAACTGCTCCAATGTCACCTGCGTGCCCTTGACCAGATCGGCGAACCCCTCTTCCTGAATACGGATCGAATCCTCGATTTCGTTCAGCTTCGCCTTCAGCAGCGGTGACAGGGTATTGAGCGGGCCGTTCAGCGTGATCGTCGAATTCATCAACCGCTCGTGGATCATGATCCGCGAGTTCTTGGTCAGGAAGCGCCGGTCGGCGGGAAAGGCCGACATGAAGGTGGCCCCCGCCGAATAGACCGCGACTTTCCCGAGGAACAATGCGTCGCGCCCGGTATATTCGCGAAGCAGGCGGATCGAATCACCCATCGCCCGTGCCATTTCCGGATCGCCGCCCAGCGTGGTGATCGATATCACCAGCGGGCCATCGGCGGGCGCCGCAGCGAGCTGATCCTTGAACTGCGCATACATCGCATCGTCGACGATGCCGTGCAGCTGCACATGCGGGGCCGCCAGTAGCGGATAGAGGTTGGCGCGTGATGCTTCGGTCATGCCGCGCCAATCGGTGAGCGCCGGCACGGTTCCGCCCGTTGCAAACAAAGGATCCTAATTCGCCGCCAGTGCGGCGGTGGCCGGCTTCCCGATCGGTGCGGCGCCGGCGGGCAGATGCCGTTCGAGCAAGGCCAGCCACCGCTCCGCCCCGGCACCGATCGCCACTTGCGGTTCGGACGGCGTCAGCCGCGCATCGCTTTCCCATCCGGCGATCGTGGTGCGCGCCTGTTCGACCGCTCGCGGCAGCGGCACTGGTTGACGCAGCGCATGATTGACCAGCGCATCGCCGAAGAAGGTCCAGTCATTGTCGGCCTGACAGCCGAATGAACTTCGCTCCGCCGAGGACGCGGTGACGATCGCGGTGGTATCCGACGACAATATCGGCACGAACACGCCCGAATAGCAGGCGCTGATCAGGATCAGCCGGTTGCGGATCCCCAGCGTCGACAATTGGCTCCACAGCCGCGCGGGCGAGATCGCGCCATATCCCTGATCGCCATCGTTGTAATACAGGCCGAAACCGGCGCCATGGCTGGTGGTGTAGAGGATCAGCACGTCCTCCGCCGGGTTCATCACTTCCGCGACGCGCGCCAGCGCCATATCCAGGCTGGCGGGGGTGCCCATCGGCAACAGGCTGTCGCGCTGACCATCGCTGCCCGCCAGTACGATCGAGCGCCCTTGAGCGCCGTAACGCCGCGTCAGCACCGCCGCGGTGGCGCGTGCCTCGCGCCCGAAGACGGGATCGCTGTCCAGCGCGGCGACGATGACATAGGCGTCCACCGTGCCCTTCCGCTCCGGCGCGAGCGATTGCAGCGCGGCGGACAGCCGGCGATGCTCCGCCAGTTGCCACGTCGCGGGCCGATCGCGCTCCAGCTCGGCACCGCCATGCGCCAGCGCCTGCGCCATTTCCTCCCCCGCGCCGAGGATCGGCGAGGGCGCGGTATGGCGCGGCGGCTGGTACGCTTGCGGCCGGGCGAGCCCGTCGCCACCCGCGGACAGCACCGCCGCCAGCGCGATGATCCAGCCTGCCCGCATCGCCGCCCCCTCTTTCCGAAACCCGAACCCCGGGATCGTGCGTCGCTGGTGGGGCAAGTCAAGCGCTTGCGACGGCGACGCGGTTGCGCGACACATCGTGCCAGAGGGAGAGGCGATGATGATCGACCTGTATTTCGCGGCCACGCCCAACGGCTGGAAAGCGACGATCATGCTGGAGGAGATCGGGCTGCCCTATACGGTGCATCCGGTGAACATCGGCAGCGGGGAGCAATTCACGCCCGCGTTCCTGGCGATCAGCCCCAACAACCGCATTCCGGCGATCATCGATCATGCCCCCGCCGATGGCGGCGCACCAATCAGCATCTTCGAAAGCGGTGCGATCCTGCTGTACCTGGCGGAGAAGACAGGGCGGTTGCTGCCCGGCGATCCGCGCGGGCGGGTCGCGGTGACTGAGTGGCTGATGTGGCAGATGGCGGGGCTGGGCCCGACGCTGGGGCAGAACGGCCACTTCAAGCTCTACGCGCCCGATCGGCTGCCCTATGCGATCGACCGCTTCGCGCGCGAGGCGGATCGGCTCTACGGCGTCCTCGACCGGCAATTGGCGCGCACCGGCGCCTATGTCGCAGGGGCGGATTATACGATCGCTGACATCGCCTGCTTTCCGTGGATCATCACGCACAAGGCGCAGGGGATCGACATGACGCGCTTTCCGCAGGTCGCGCGCTGGTTCGCCGAGGTGCGTGCGCGCCCGGCGGTACGGGCCGGCACCGCGGTGGGGCGCATGGCGCGCCCGGACGAGATCAGCGCCGAGACGAAGAAGACCCTGATGGGCATCGATGCGAAGGAAACGCGATGATCGAATTTTTCTTCGACTGTTCCAGCCCGTGGACGTGGCTCGGTTTCGAAAGCATCCAGCCGCTCGCCGCCGAGCTGGGCGTGCCGATCGCGTGGCGGCCGATCCTGATCGGCGGCGTTTTCAACGCGGTCAACGGCTCGGTCTATGAACAACGCGTCAATCCCGTCGCCGCCAAGGCGCGTTACATGAAGAAGGATCTGGCCGATTGGGCGCGGTTGCAGGGCCTGTCGATCCGTTTCCCGCCGAGCGTCTTTCCGGTCAACAGCGTGAAGGCGATGCGCGCCTGCTGCTGGCTCGGCAACGACTGCGTAGCCTTCGCGCGCGCCGCGTTCCACGCCTATTGGAGTGACGATCGCGACATTTCCCAGGACGCGGAGCTGGCGGCATGCGCCACGGCGGCGGGGATCGACCCGGCAGCGCTGTTCGGCGCGATCGCCCGCGATGACATCAAGGCATGTTTGCGCGCCAACACCGACGAATTGATCGCGCGCGGCGGTTTCGGCTCACCGACGATCTTCGTGGGTGGCGGCGACGACATATATTTCGGCAACGACCGCATGCCGGTGATCCGCGCGGCGGTGGAGCGCGCGCTGGCCGATCGATCGTAGCCCCGCCGGCGCGCGCACGCTGCGTGCCGGCGACCCCGTCACTTCATTGCCAGCCGCCGCGCGAAATATACTTCCACCGCGCGCCGGACGCTTTCGGCGATCTTGCGCTGCCCTTCCGCGCTGGCGAGAAAGGCGGCATCCTGCGGGGTGGACAGATAGCCCGTCTCGAACAGGATCGACGGCATGTCCGGCGCCTTCAGCACCAGCAGCGAGGCCGTGCGGTGGAAATTTTCCTTGGTCGGGATCAGCGGCCGCGCCTCGCGTCCCAGCAGGCGCGCGAAGCCGGCCGAGGCGTTCATCGTCTCGCGCTGCGCCAGATCGATCAGGATCGACGACACGTCGGCGTCGCGATCGAGGTTGACCCCGGCGATGACGTCCGACTTGTTCTCGCGCGCCGCCAGCCGCGCCGCTTCCTTGTCGGAAGCGACATCGGACAACGTATAGGCGGTCGCGCCCGTCGGCGTACCCGTGCCGACGCTGTCGCAGTGGATCGAGATGAACAGGTCCGCCTTCAGCCGCCGTGCTATCCCGAAACGCTCGCGATGCAGGATGTAGCGATCGTCATCGCGGGTCAGCGCGACGCGCACCCGCCCCGTGGCGAGCAGCGAATCGCGGATCGCGCGCGCGATCGCCAGCGTCACGTCCTTTTCGCGCAGGCCGTTCTCGGGATTGATCGCGCCCGGATCGACCCCGCCGTGCCCCGCGTCGATCACCACCAGCGGACGATCCTCCGCCCCGCGTACCGGCGGCAGCGCCAGCGGCTTGGCGGGGGGCACCGGGATCGAGACCTTATAGTCGGACGACCGCTTCGCGCGGTCGCCGGTGCCCCAGTTCCACGGCAGAAAGCGCAGCGGCCCGGCACTGCTGGCCGACAGGAATCGCGCCGGCGCGACCGGGCGCAACGTAAGCGCGAGTGAGCGACCATCCTCGGCGAACGCCCCCGCCGCCACCAGCATGGGCCGCGCGAGATCGAGGACGATGCGTGCGCCATCCGGCCCGCGCGATGCCTGGCGGATGCGCGCGATCGCGGTATCGCCCTGCGTCAGGCCACCGGGGATCGCCCCGTCGACGTCGATCGCGATCCGGTCCGGCCCGGCGAGCAGGAAACTCTGTGCGCGCTTCACCGCTTCGTCGAAGCGGATGACGAGCCGGTCGCCCGCCAGTTCGACGCGCTCGACGGTCGCGGCTTGCCCCGGGGTGGCGAACAACAATCCGCCGATCAGGCTGATCAGGGTCGACATCGCGCCCTTCTGTAATGACCGGCCCCTTCCGGTCCAGCGAAAAGCCCGCAATGCCATCGACGCACACCCTTATCCAATGGGGCCATGCTTGCGCCGCGCGGGCCTTCGCCGCGATTGCGGGGTGCGGTTAATTCGGCGTTGACGGAAAATAATTGCCGGCAAAGCGGCATGATGCTGCCGGTTGACACTGCCAGTTGATGCGGGCGGAGAGCGATGCTACCTGCAACGATAACCGGAACGAAGGGCGCATGGCGCGTTCCTTGCTCCGGTGCCACTGCCCGCCCGGCAATCCGCCGGCTCCGGGGCTATCAGGTTGACGCTCGCAATGCCGTATTCTGCCCGATCGCTGTTCCGTCCGGCCTGTGCCGGCGGCGGCTTGGTCGTGGCCTGTCCGGTGTCTTCGACTCGCGGGGTTCCGCGGCATGCGACAGCAGCACCCATCACCATCCGCGCCGCCGGCCCCATCGGGCGGCCGGCAGCGCCCTATCGTCGCGCCCCGTCGCCGTCATCCGGCAGACCAGGCGCGTGGAGACGTTTCAATGACCATGCGTATGCTGATCGACGCACGCCACCGGGAAGAGACCCGCGTGGCCGTCGTCAAAGGTAATCGGATCGAGGAATTCGATTTCGAAAGCGCCGAGCGCAAACAGCTCAAGGGCAATATCTATCTCGCCAAGGTAACTCGCGTCGAGCCGTCGCTGCAGGCGGCGTTCGTCGACTATGGCGGCAATCGCCACGGCTTCCTGGCGTTCAGCGAGATCCATCCGGATTATTATCAGATCCCCAAGGAGGATCGCGACGCGCTGCTGCGCGAAGAAGCGGAGCACGCCGCCGAAGAGGCCGCGCTGCGCGCCGAACTCGATGCAGCCGATGACGAGGATGGCGACGACGAGGATGATCTCGACGCCGACGACCATGGCGACGACGATGCCGAGGGCGACGAGGATCGGCCGCGCGCGCCGAAGTCGAACGGCAACGACGATCAGGTGGAGGCATTGCGGCAGCGCCGCATGAACCTGCGTCGCCGCTACAAGATTCAGGATGTCATCCGCCGTCGCCAGGTGCTGCTGGTACAGGTCGTCAAGGAAGAGCGCGGCAACAAGGGCGCGGCGCTGACCACCTATCTCAGCCTCGCCGGGCGGTATTGCGTGCTGATGCCCAACACCTCGCACGGTGGCGGGATCAGCCGCAAGATTTCGAACGCATCGGATCGCAAGCGGCTGAAGACGATCATGGCGGAGCTGGCGCTGCCGTCGTCGATGGGCTGCATCGTCCGCACCGCGGGATTGCAGCGCACCAAGACCGAGATCAAACGCGACTTCGACTATCTCGCCCGGCTGTGGGACGAGATCCGCGAGAAGACGCTGCATTCGTCCGCCCCGGCGCTGATCTACGGTGACAGCGACCTGATGAAGCGGGCGATCCGCGACATCTACAACAAGGACATCGACGAAGTGATCGTCGAGGGCGACGAGGGCTATCGTCAGGCGAAGGAGTTCATGAAGCTCCTGATGCCCAGCCATGCCAAGAAGGTGAAGCATTACAGCGACCCGGTGCCGCTGTATCAGCGCGCCGGCGTAGAGGATCAGCTGGCCGCGATGTATCACCCGGTCGTCCAGCTGAAATCGGGTGGCTATCTGGTCATCAACCCGACCGAGGCGCTGGTGTCGATCGACATCAATTCCGGCCGCTCGACGCGCGAACACAATATCGAACAGACCGCGACCGCGACCAACCTTGAGGCGGCGCAGGAGATCGCGCGTCAGTTGCGGCTGCGCGACATGGCGGGCCTGGTCGTCATCGACTTCATCGACATGGACAATAATTCCAATGTCCGGAAGGTCGAGAAGGCGATGAAGGAAGCGCTGAAGAACGATCGCGCGCGCATCCAGGTCGGCCGCATCTCCAGCTTCGGGCTGATGGAGATGAGCCGCCAGCGACTGCGCACCGGCGTGCTGGAGGCGTCGACCCGTCCGTGCCCGCATTGCGAGGGCACCGGCTTCGTTCGCACCGCTTCCTCGTCAGGCCTGTCCGCGCTGCGGCTGATCGAGGACGAGGCGGCGCGCGGTCGTGGCTCGATCCTGACGCTGCGGTGCAGCCAGGAGGCGGCCTTCTACGTCCTCAATCGCAAGCGTGCCGATATTGCGGAGATCGAGGATCGCTACGGCGTCACCGTCGAGATCATTCCCGATGGCGAGCAGGAAGGCGCGCGCATGTCGGTCGAGGCGAGCGGCCCGCCGCCCGCCTATGCGCCGAAGTTCGAGCGTCCGATCGAGGAGATCGAGGACGACATGCTCGACGTCGAGGATGACGCCGAGGAAGAGGAAGACGAGGAAGAGGTCGAGGCCGATACCGCCGAGCGCGACGATGACACCGACGAGGCGGGCCGCAATGGCCGTCGCCGTCGCCGTCGCCGCGGCCGCCGCGGCCGCACCCGCCCCGAGGGCGAACAGGCCGAGGTAGGTGACGATGAGGACGCCGCCGCGTCCGAGCGCGATGCTGATGACGCGGTCGACGGGGATGACGACGTGCCCGCCGAAGCCAGCGAAGCGGGTGCCGAGGGCGAAAGCGAGAGCGAGCGCAACGGACGCCGCCGCCGTCGCCGTGGCCGTCGCGGTCGTCGTCGGGACGGCGAGCGCACCACCGAGGGCGAGGCGGCCGATGGCGCTGCCGATGTCGAGGGCGCGCCGGAGCGCGACGCTGAGCCCGTCCTGGAAGCCCAGCCCGATCCGGAACCGACGCCGGAACCCGCACCCGTCGCAGCCGCCGCGCCCGAGCCGGGGGCCAAGCCGAAGACGCGCCGCCGTCCCCGCGCGCGCGCTGCGACGACGGTTGAACCGGCGGCCGAGGCGGTGAGCGACGACACCGCCGCGCCGGAACCGGAAGCTTCGGCCCCGTCCGAAACGCCGGCGGCGGAGGAAGCGCCCGCCAAGCCGAAGCGGACACGCCGCAAGAAAGCGGTCGAGCCGGTCGCCGATGCGGGCGACGCCGGTGTCGTCAGCGATGGTCTGGGCGCGCCGCCCCCGGAAGCGGAGGACGAACCGGCGCCCAAGCCGAAGCGTACCCGGCGCAAGAAGGCGGAGACGACGCCCGCAACGGAAGCTGCCCCGGCGGTGGCGGACGAACCGGTGCCCGAGGCCGAGCGTGAGCCCGCCACGGCATCGGATGACGAGGACGATGCCGCCGGCACGCCGCGCCGTGGCTGGTGGCAGCGCACCTTCGGCGGGTGATCCCGCCACGCGCTCCGACGATCGGGACGCCGCCGCTTCTCCACGAGGCGGCGGCGGGCCGGTGGCATCGGGGCCGGTGGCCGGCGGCGCTTCACCCGCCGTTCAGCGCCGCTGCGCCACACGCCGGCGTCGCGTCATGAGCACTTCCCCCCGCCCCCGCGCGCGACGGCACCGTCGCTGGCTCACCGCCTTTGCGGTCACGATTCTGGTCGCCGCCGCGCCGGCACAGGCGCAATCGATCCTGCGCGACGCCGAAACCGAGGCGATGTTCCGTGACATGTCCGCGCCGCTGGTCACCGCCGCCGGCCTTCGCCCCGCCGACGTGCAGTTGGCGTTGATCAACGACGATTCGATCAATGCCTTCGTCGCGGGGGGGCAAACCGTCTACATTCACTCGGGACTGATCCAGGCGGCGGATAATGCCAACGAGGTTCAGGGGGTGATCGCGCACGAGCTGGGCCATATCGCCGACGGCCATGTCATCACCAGCGCGGAGGGGCAGCGCCCGGCGATGGGCATCTATCTCCTGTCGATGGTGCTGGGCCTGGCTGCGATGGCCGCAGGCGGGGGCGAAGCCGGCGCCGGCATCCTCGCCGCCGGACAGCAAGCCGCGATGGGCAAATATCTCGCCTTCAGCCGCGTGCAGGAAGCGACCGCCGATGCCTCCGCGGTGCGGTTTCTGTCGACCGCCGGGATCACCGGGCGCGGGATGCTCAGCTTCTTCAAGAAGCTGCAGCAGCAGGAATATCGCTACGGGACGAAGAACATCGACCCGTTCATGCAATCGCACCCGCTGTCGGGCACGCGCGTCCAGACGCTGACCGCGGACCTGCAGGCATCACCGTCATGGGGCAAGCCATCCGACCCGCGGCTGGAGGAGCGCTTCCGCCGCGTGAAGGCGAAGCTGGACGGCTATTTGATGCCGCCGGCGCAGGCGCTGCAGAAATATCCCGACAGCGATCAGTCGATCTACGCGCATTACGCGCGTGCCTATGCCTATCACCGCGCCGGCTATCCCGAAAAGGCCGATGCCGAGGCGGAGGCGCTGGTCGCGAGCGAACCGAACGATCCCTATTTTCAGGAGATCATGGGCCAGATCCTGCTGGAGGCGGGCAAGCCGAAGCTGGCGCTCGCCCCGCTGAAGCGCGCGACCGAGGGATCGCGCAACGATCCGCTGATCGCCACCACCTACGGCCATGCGCTGATCGCGACCGAGGATCCCAGCCACTATGCCGAGGCCAAGCGTGTGCTGCGCACCGCGGTGGGACGCGACACTGAAAATCCCTTCGCCTGGTTCCAGCTCGGCACCGTCTATGAACTGACCGGCGACGAGGCGCGTGCCGCGCTGGCGAGCGCCGAGCGGGCGAGCATGACCGGCGACCATCGCACCGCGGCCGACCGCGCACGCTACGCCATGGCTGGGCTGCCGAAGAACTCGCCCGACTGGATCCGCGCGCAGGACATCGCGATGACGTCGCAGACCGAGAATGACAAGAACAGGAAGAAGCGGCGGTGAAACGGGTCTGGTTGCTCGCGATGGTGATGGTCGGCGTGCTGTTCGGCGCGGGCGGCATGTGGCTGGCGCAGCGCGTCGCACCGGGCGAGCTGGGCGCGGCCGACGAGGCACGGATCGGGCGTGCGGTGCGCGACTATGTGCTCGCCAACCCCGAGATCATCCCGCAGGCGATGCAGCGGCTACAGGAAAAGGACGCCGCCCGCGCGGTCGCCGCCAGCCGGGGCGCCATCGAGCAACCCTATCCCGGTGCGATGATCGGCAACCCCGACGGCGATGTCACGCTGGTCGAATATTACGACTATAATTGTGGCTTCTGCCGCGCCAGCGTGCCGACGCTCGAACAATTGGTCGCCGGGGACAGGAATTTGCGCGTCGTCTTCAAGGAGCTGCCGGTGCTGTCCGACGAAAGCCGCAGTGCCGCCCGCGCCGCGCTCGCCGCCGCGCGACAGGGGAAGTTCAAAGCGTTCCACGATGCGCTCTACGCCGCCGGCCCGGTCAGCGACGCGACGATCGCGCAATCGGCGAAGGCGACCGGAGTCGATCTGGCGAAGATCCCCGCCGATGCCGACGAGACGATCCGCACCAACCTGGAAACCGCGGCGAAACTGGGAGTGACCGGCACGCCGAGCTGGGTGATCGGCGATCAGGTGTTGAGCGGCGCACTGCCGATCGAGCGGCTGAAGGAAGCGATCGCCCGGGCGCGGGCGGGCTAGGCAGGTCGAACCGTTCCGCACGCTCGCCCGCGCCCCCGGAGCACGGGGCGCGGATCATGCGGTGTCGCCGAAGCGCACCCGCCCCGACACCACCGGCCGCGCAACCAATGCATTCAGGTCGATCGCGACGTGCAGCGCGATCGCCACCCATAAGGCGCCCGAGGCCAGATACACCGCCGCGAGCAACGCGCCGGTCACCGCGGTGGCGATCATGCCCTTCCACCCCTGATAGCGATGCGCCGCACCGAACAGCAGGGTCGCCAGCCCGAAACCGACCACCGCCGACCCGGTCGCGAGCGTCGCGAGCAGCGGCAACAGCAGGCGGAAATACCCCTCTTCCATCACCCCAGCGGTCAGCGACAGGATCACGCCCCAGCCCAGCTCGCGCGGGGTGCGTGGCATCACCGCCTCGACATCGCCCAGGCCGAACGGCCGCCCCCGCCAGCGCTCGACAAGGCCGATGATCGTGCCGCCCGCCACGATGCCGCCGAGCGCCCACGGCCAGGCCGCCGCGACATCGAGGCCGCCACCCACCAAGGCAACCACCAGCGCACGTGCCGGATCGAAGACGGCCGGCGTTTGCGACGGCGCGCGCCATTGTCCGAGTGCCAGCAGCCCCAGCAGCGTCATGCCGCCGAACCAGACGATATGGCGCACCGCGCGCCGGGCGAGGCGATGCGGTACTGGCGGCCAGCCGCTGTGGAGGAACGCCCACAGGCCCGCGAGCGCTGCCGTCAGCAGCGCCGCCGCCATGCCCTGCATCACCGTTCGAGGCGATGCTCGCCCTTGACCCAGCGTACCGTGCCCGACGACGCGCGCATCACCACGCTTTCGGTGGTCATCTTGCCGCCGCGACGCTTGACGCCTTCCAGCAGCGACCCGTCGGTGACGCCGGTCGCGGCGAAGATGCAATCGCCCTTGGCCAGATCGCGCAGGTCATATTGGCGATCGAGATCCTCGATGCCCCATTTGCGCGCGCGACCGCGCTCATCGTCGTTGCGGAACAGCAACCGACCCTTGAACTGGCCGCCGACGCAACGCAGCGCGGCGCAGGCCAGCACCCCCTCGGGCGCGCCGCCCGAACCCATATAGACGTCGATGGTCGTATCCGGGTCCGTCGTCGCGATCACGCCGGCGACGTCGCCATCGCCGATCAGCACGACACCGCAGCCCAGCCCGCGCAATTCCGCGATCAGTGCTTCGTGACGCGGACGATCGAGCACGCAGGCGATGATCTCATTCGGCTCCACGCCCTTGGCGGCGGCGATCGCCTTGACGTTCTCGGTCGGCGAACGGTCCAGGTCGATCACCCCGTCGGGCAGGCCGGGGCCCACCGCCAGCTTGTCCATATAGACGTCGGGCGCGTTGAGCAGGCCGCCCGCCTCCGCGATGGCCAGCACTGCCAGGCTGTTCGGCCCCGATTTGGCGCAGATCGTAGTGCCTTCCAGCGGGTCGAGCGCGATGTCGATCGCGGGGCCTTTGCCCAGCCCCACCTTCTCACCGATATACAGCATCGGCGCCTCGTCCCGCTCGCCCTCGCCGATCACCACGGTGCCGTCCATGTACAGCTCGTTCAGCGCGGCGCGCATCGCCTCGACCGCGGCGGCATCGGCGGCCTTTTCATCGCCGCGACCGGTCAGCGTCGAAGCGGCGATGGCCGCCGCCTCCGTGACGCGCACCATCTCGAGCACGAGCACACGATCCAGAACCTTGCTGGCGGTCGGCATTGATGTTCCTCTCTTGAACGGGAGACAGTCGTTTCCAGTGGGATAGGGCGGCGGCATGACAGTGTCGAGGCACGCGGCGGCATTTTGTTTTACATGTTCTACAAACGGGGCACCGCGCGCGCCCGCCCCGGCCTCCGCCGGGGTGGGCCGGGGCGACAGGGCTCTCGCTCAGTCGCGCAGCAATTCGTTGATGCTGGTCTTGCTGCGGGTCTGCGCATCGACCCGCTTGACGATCACCGCGCAATACAAGCCCAGGTTGCCGCCGGTCGATCCCGGGACGACGACCGCATAGGGCGGCACCTCGCCACGAAAGACCTCGCCCGTGGCGCGGTCGATGATCTTGGTCGAGGCGCCCAGATAGACGCCCATCGACAGCACCGCGCCCTCGCCGACCCGCACGCCCTCCGCGACTTCGCTACGCGCGCCGATGAAGGCACCGTCGCCGATGATGACGGGATCGGCCTGCAACGGTTCCAGCACGCCGCCGATGCCCGCTCCGCCCGAGATATGGACGTTCCTGCCGATCTGCGCACAGCTGCCGACGGTCGCCCAGGTATCGACCATCGTGCCCTCGCCGACATAGGCGCCGATATTGACGAAGCTGGGCATCAGCACCGCCCCCTTCGCGACATGCGCGCCACGCCGCACGATCGCGCCGGGCACCGCGCGGAAGCCAGCGTCACGAAATTCCGCCTCGCTCCAGCCGGCGAACTTCGACGGCACCTTGTCGAACCAATGCCCCGCGCCGGGGCCATTGTCGATCAGCGCATTGTCATTGAGGCGGAAGCTGAGCAGCACCGCCTTCTTCAGCCATTGATTGACGCGCCAGCCGCCCTGCCCATCGGGCTCCGCCACGCGCGCGGTGCCGGCATCGAGCATCGCCAGCGCCCGATCGACCGCGAGGCGCACCTCGCCCTGCGTCGACAGGCCCAATTGGGCGCGATCGTCCCACGCGGCGTCGATCGTGGCGGAAAGGTCGGCGGTGGGTTGGGTCAGGGTCATGCGTCCTCCAGCAATTGATGCAGCCAGGCGGTCAGATCGCTAACTCGCACGTCGACGTAGCTGCGATCGGCGTCGTGATCCTGTTCGGACCCGTTATCGACCCAGACCGTCGTCATGCCGATTGCCTTGGCCGGTTTCAGGTTGCGCGCCATATCCTCGACGAACAGCGCGCGGGTGGGATCGATCGCGAGGGCGGAACACAGCCCGGCATAGGCCGATGCCGCCGGTTTGGGCACCAGGTCCATCGCATGGATATCGTGCACCGCCTCAAAACTGTCGCCCAGGCCGAGACGGTCGAGTACCTTCAGCGCATAAGGCTTGTCGCCGTTGGTGAAGACCAGCTTGCGCCCCGGCAGGCGCGCCAGCGCGGCGGCGAGCGGCGCATTCGCCTCCAGCGCATCCATCTCGATATCATGGACGTAGGAAAGGAAATCGGCGGGGTCGATCTCATGCTCGGCCATCAATCCGGCCAGCGTGGTGCCATGCGCGAGGAAATAGTCTTTCTGCACGCGGCGCGCGGAAACCGGATCGAGGTTCAGCAACCGTGCGACATAAGCGGTCATCTTCGCGTCGATCAGCGCGAACAGATCGGCCTTTGCCGGATACAGCGTATTGTCCAGATCGAAGATCCAGGTATCGATATGGGCGAAGGCGGGCGGCATCGCGGCGCGCTTATCGCCTTTCCCCGTGCCGCGAAAGGGCACGCATGGGTTGTGCCCGGCGACCGGTACCCATAGCAATGCCAGGCGATGCCGCAGGGGGGGCCGCAGGGGGGGCCGCAGGGGGGGCCGCAGGGGGGGGGCCGATGGCCTATGTTGCCGGCTGGTCGCCAGGCCGAAACACGCACGCCCGACCCGCCTGTCAATCGATCACCCCCCGCCCAGGAGACCGTATCGAGTGGAGATCGTCACCCTTTGCCTGATCCTGTTGCTGGCCGTCGTCGCCAGCGGGATATTCGCGCGCCTGCTGCCCTCCGCCTTGCCGCGACCGATCGTGCAGATCGCGTTCGGCGCGCTGATCGGCTCGTTCGCGGGTGTCCGCGTCGACCTCGATCCCGAGCTGTTTTTCCTGTTGCTGGTCCCGCCGCTGCTGTTCCTCGACGGCTGGCGGATCCCCAAGGACGAACTGTTTCGTGACGGCAGGACGGTGCTGGGGCTGGCCCTGGGGTTGGTGTTCCTCACCGTGCTGGGCGTCGGACTGTTCATCCACTGGCTCGTCCCCGCGATCCCGGTGCCGGTCGCCTTCGCGCTCGCGGCGGTGGTGTCGCCGACCGACCCGATCGCGGTCGGCGCGATCGCGCAGAAGGCGCCCGTCCCGAAGCGGATGATGCACATCCTGGAGGGCGAATCGCTGCTCAACGATGCCTCGGGCCTCGTCTGCCTGCGGTTCGCGATCGCCACCGCGGTCAGCGGCAGCTTCTCGCTATCGAACGCCGCGATATCGTTCGCCTGGATGGCGGTGGTGGGGGTCGCCGCCGGGGTGGCGATGTCGTGGATCGCGGTGCGGGGCAAGGCGCTGTTCGCGCACCGCTTCGGCGACGATCAAGGGTCTAACATCCTGATCAGCCTGCTGATCCCGTTCGGCGCGTATCTGGCGGCGGAGGAAATGCATGCCTCCGGCGTGCTCGCCGCCGCCGCCGCTGGCATCACGATGACCTTCGCGAGCGGCGGCGCGACCGTCGGCGCCGCCACGCGGATTCGCCGCCGTGCGGTGTGGGACATGCTGCAATTCACGCTCAACGGCGTGATCTTCGTGCTGCTGGGCGAGCAATTGCCGAGCCTGTTCGTCGGCGCGCGCGCCACGGTGCTGGCGACCGGGCACGGCAGCGCGTGGTGGCTGCTTGCCGATGTCGCGGCGATCGTCGCGGCGCTGGCGGTGCTGCGCTACTTGTGGGTGCATGTGTCGCTGCAGCTGACGCTGTTCCGCGCGCGGCGCAACGATCCGCTCGCCAGCAGCCCGCCGGGAAGGATCGTCGCGGCGATGTCGGTCGCTGGCGCGCGCGGCGCCATCACGCTGGCGGGCGCGCTGACGCTGCCGCTGACGGTCGCCGACGGCTCGCCCTTCCCGGCGCGCGATCTGGTCATCCTGCTCGCCTCGGGCGTCATCCTGGCGACGCTGCTGATCGCGGCGGTGGCGCTGCCCCTGCTGCTCAACGGCCTGCGCCTGCCGGTCGACGAAGGGGCGGCGGGCGAACGCGATCATGCCCGCACCGTCACCGCCAAAGCCGCGATCGCCGAGGTCGAGCGGGTACAGCATCAAATGGCCGAAGCCAGCGACGATGCCGATCGCTATCTCGATATCGCGGCGCGGGTGATCGATCAGTATCGCGAGCGCCTCGACAGCCTGGGCGCCGATGCGGAGACGCGCGCCGAACAGCGTCAGGACCTCGCGATCGAGCGTGACCTTCGCCTCGCCGCCATCCGCGCCGAGCGCGAGGCGCTGTTCGCGCTCGCACGGCAGCGCCGGATCGGCCAGTCGGTGGCCGAACAGCTCGGCCGCGAACTCGATCTCGCCGACGCGCGGCTGACCCGATTGTCGGGCTAGCCGCGCCCTGCCCGCGCCCGCCGGCTACGCCGCCTTGCGCACCGCCTCGCAGATGCGGTCGACGATCTGCTCCACGATCTGGGGATCGTCGCCTTCCGCCATCACGCGGATCACCGGCTCGGTGCCCGACGGGCGGATCACCAGCCGCCCCGCGCCATCGAGTTCCGCCTCCGCCGCCGCGATGACCGACCTGACGCTGTCGGCATCGAGGGGCTTGCCACCGGCGAAGCGCACGTTCTTCAACAGTTGCGGCAGCGGATCGAAACGGTGCAGCACTTCGCTGGCGGGCTTCCCGGTGCGGCGGATCTCGGCCAGCACCTGCAAGGCCGCGACCAGACCGTCGCCGGTGGTGGCATAGTCCGACAGGATGATATGCCCCGATTGCTCACCGCCGACATTATAGCCCTGCCGCCGCATCGCCTCCAGCACGTAGCGATCGCCCACCTTGGTACGGATCAGCTCCAGCCCCTGCGTCGCCAGATACCGCTCCAGCCCCAGGTTGGACATCACCGTCGCGACCAGCCCGCCACCCCGCAGCCGGCCGGCATGCGCCCAGCCGCTAGCGATCGCCGCCATCAGCTGATCACCGTCGACGACGTGCCCCTTCTCGTCGACGACGATCAGCCGATCGGCATCGCCGTCGAGCGCGATGCCGATATCGGCGCGCACCTCCACCACCTTGGCAGCCAGCGCCTCCGGGTGGGTCGAGCCGATCTTGTCGTTGATGTTGAGGCCGTTGGGGGAGACGCCGATCTGCACCACATCGGCGCCCAGCTCCCACAACGCCTCCGGCGCGACCTGATAGGCGGCACCGTTGGCGCAATCGACGACGATCCGCATCCCATCCAGCTGCAGGTCGTTCGGGAAGGTCGATTTGGCGAAGTGGACGTAGCGGCCGCGCGCATCCTCGATGCGCTTGGCACGGCCGATCTCATTGGGCGGCGCCAGCGGCACATCGCCGTCGATCGCGCTTTCGATCGCAAGCTCCGCCTCGTCCGACAATTTATAGCCATCGGGGCCGAACAGCTTGATACCGTTGTCCGCGAACGGATTGTGGCTGGCCGAAATCATCACGCCCATGTCGGCGCGCATCGAGCGCGTCAGCATCGCCACCGCCGGGGTCGGCATCGGGCCGACCAACGTGACGTCCATGCCGACGCTGGTGAACCCCGCCTGCAATGCCGATTCGAGCATATAGCCCGACAGGCGCGTATCCTTGCCGATCACCACCCGGTGGCGATGCCCGCCGCGCAGAAAGTAGCGTCCCGCCGCCATGCCGACCTTCATCGCCATCTCGGCGGTCATCGCGCCGGTGTTGGTCAGCCCGCGAATGCCGTCCGTTCCGAAATATTTCCTTGCCATCACGCCTTCCGTTCGCTCCCGTCGCGCATTGCATAGCGACGTTGCCGTGAAAGGGCGATTGCCGGAAGATGACACAAGCCTCACGCATCCTGGTTTCGCTGCTGGCGGGGCTGTTCGCGGGCATCGCGCTCGCCAGCTTCGTCCCGACGTCCGTGCCGGGGGTCACCGCGGTGGCGGAGCCGATCGGCACCGCATGGCTGCACGGATTGCAGATGACGATCGTGCCGCTGGTGGTGTCGCTGCTGGTCACCGGGGTCGCCGCCACCGCCGAGGCGGCAAAGGCCGGCCGGCTGGCGGGGCGCGCGATCGCGCTGTACGTGACGCTGCTGTTCGTGTCCGCTTCGATCGCGGCGTTGCTGACCCCGCTGTTCCTGACGCTGGTGCCGCTGCCCGCCACCTCGGCCGCCGCCCTGCGCGCCGCGCTGTCGCAGGTGGGGACGATTCCGCCGGTGCCGCCGCTCGGCGAGTTCTTCGCCGGGATCGTGCCGACGAATATCGTCAAGGCGTCCGCCAGCGACGCCTTTCTCTCGGTCATCATTTTCACACTGGTCTTCGCCTTCGCGATGGCGCGGATCGCCAGCGACGATCGCGCGCTGCTGGTGCGCTTCTTCACCGCGCTGCGCGATACGATGCTGGTGGTGATCGACTGGATATTGTGGATCGCGCCGCTGGGCGTCTTCGCGTTGGCGCTGGTGGTCGGCGCGCGGGCCGGCACGGGCGCGTTCGGCGCGCTGGTCCATTATATCCTGACGGTGGTCGCGGTCGGCTTCGCGGTCCTGCTGCTCGCCTATCCGCTGGCGCTGTTCGGCGCGCGCGTCGCCCCCGGGGCGTTCGTGCGCGCCGCGCTGCCGTCTCAGGCGGTGGCGATCAGCACGCAAAGCTCGCTCGCCTCACTGCCCGCGATGCTGGAAGGCGCGCGCGCGCTCGGCGTGCCGGTCGCCACCGCCGGGGTCACGCTGCCGCTGGCGGTGGCGATCTTCCGCGCCACCGGGCCGGCAATGAATCTGGCGGTGGCGATCTATGTCGCCACCTGGTTCGGGGTGCCGCTATCCCCCGCCACGCTGGCGATCGGCGTCGTCGTCGCGACGCTGACCTCGCTCGGCTCGGTCAGCCTGCCGGGCACGGTCAGCTATGTCAGCGCGATCGCGCCGATCGCGGGAACGATCGGCGCGCCGCTGGCCCCGTTGGGCTTGCTGGTCGCAGTGGAGACGATTCCCGATATCATGCGTACTGTCGGCAACGTCACGATGGATCTGGCGACGACCGCGCTGCTGGGGCGGGGATCGCGCCGCAGCGAGGAGACCGAGGATGAAGACCCGCCAACTGGGTGACGGCCTGACCGTTTCCGCGCTCGGGATCGGCTGCATGCCGATGGCGGCGGGACGGATCAACTACGGCAGCGCCGATCTCGACGAATCGATCGCGACGATCCACCGTGCGATCGAACTGGGCGTCACCTTCTTCGACACCGCCGAAGTCTATGGCCCCGAAGAGAACGAACGGATTGTCGGCCGCGCGATCGCGGGCAAGCGCGATGGGCTGGTCATCGCCACCAAATTCGGCCTGGTTGGCGCGAAGGGGCCGTTCGTCCCTGACAGCACGCCCGACAATATCCGCCGCGCCTGCGACGGGTCGCTCGCGCGGCTGGGGATCGAGACGATCGACCTGTTCTATCAACATCGCGTCGATCCCGACGTGCCGATCGAGGATGTCGTCGGCACGCTCGTCGACCTCAAGCAGGCGGGCAAGATCCGTCATATCGGCCTTTCCGAGGCAGGCGAGCAGACGCTGCGCCGTGCCGCGGCGGTGCACCCGATCGCCGCGCTGCAATCCGAATATTCCCTGTGGGAGCGCGATATCGAGGCCGAAATCCTACCGGCCGCGCGCGAACTGAAGGTCGGTTTCGTCCCCTACAGTCCACTGGGTCGCGGGTTCCTGACCGGGCAGGTGACCCGACCGGAAGACATGGAGGAGGGCGACTATCGCCGCAACGATCCGCGCTACGCCCCCGGCAATTTCGAGGCGAACCTGAAACTGGTCGACGTCGTGAAGGATATCGCCGCCGCGCATGGCGCCAGTGCCGCACAGGTGGCGCTGGCGTGGCTGCTCGCGCAGGGCGACGATATCGTCCCGATCCCCGGTTCGAAACGACGGGTGACGATGACGGACAGCGTCAAGGCTGCCGAACTCTCGCTGAGCGCCGACGATCTTGCCCGCCTCGACGCCGCCGCTCCGCGCGGTGAGACGGCCGGGCCGCGCTATGGCGAGCAGCAATTGAAGATGGTGCGGATCTGATCGACGCGCTCCCCGCCGGCCCGCCGCCGGGGAAGCCGGAACCTATTGACAATCAGGTCAGTAATCACTTACTAACATATTTGTCAGTAGTAGTGTGAGTCATGGCGACCCTTCCCCCCTTCCCCGGCACCAGCGGGCGGCGCGACTGGCGCACTGCGGGTGATGCCGTCCGCAAGCTGATGGCCAATGCCGACGATACGCAGCAGGTGTTCCGCATCATGCGCGCGCTCAACGTCGGTAACGCGCCGCAAAATTATGCACGGCTGATCGCCACCGAGGAGGGTGGACGGATCGCCTATGAGCGCGTCGAACTGGCGCAGCGCTTCTCCGATCCCGCATTCGTGGCCAGCTTCGCGCCCGGCACCGTCGGCGCTGCCTATCGCGACTTTCTCGACACCACCGGCTATTCGGCCGATGGCCTGGTCGAGGTGAGCAAGCTCGACGGCGATGGCGAGGCGCAGCACCATCCCTATGCCTGGATGGGCCGCCGCATCCGCGACACGCATGATATCTGGCACGTCCTGACCGGCTATCAGGCCGACGAACCGATGGGAGAGGCGGCGCTGGTCGCGTTCAGCTTCGCGCAGGTCGGCGGGCTCGGCTGGGCGGTGATCGCCACCGCCGCGTCGCTTAAGAGCCTGGGCGTTGCGAAGAACCGGCTGTTCGCCGATGCGGTGTGGGAGGGCTATCGCCGCGGCCGCGCCGCCGCCTGGCTGCAGGGCGAGGATTATCTACGGCTGATGCATGAGCCGATCGAGGCCGCCCGGGCGCGGCTCGGGCTTGGCGAGCCGCTCGCCTATCGTCGCGCGCAGCGCGAGCTGGGCCCGGCGATGGCGGAATTCCTGAAGCAGCGGCGCGAGGCGCATCCCGCCGCCGCCGCGGCGTGATCCGTCAGGCGGGCGGGCGGCGCGCTCCGATCGCATAGATCGCGCATCCCAGCCAGATCAGCGCAAAGGTGACGAGGTGCACGGGCCGCAGCGGTTCCCGGAACAACAGCACCGCCTCCAGAAATTGCAGCGTCGGCGCGATATATTGCAACAGCCCCATGGTGCTGTAGCGTAATCGTCGCGCCGCCGCCGCGAACAGCAGCAGCGGCACCGCGGTCACCACCCCCGCCAGGATCAACAACAGGTCCAGCCGGTGGTCGTGCCCGAACGCGCCCGTCCCGCCCGCCTGCGCGAACGCGATCACGCCCAGCGAGGGCAACAGCAGCAGCGCGGTTTCCACCGTCAGGCCGCCGAGCGCGTCGATCGCCGCCACCTTGCGGATCAGGCCATAGCCGCCGAAACTGAGCGCGAGCGTGAGCGAGATCCACAACGCGCCGCCACCCGACGACACACCGTCGATGCCCAGTATCACGACGCCCACCGCCGCCACGGCGACCGCCACCGCCTGCACCGGCGCGATCCGCTCGCGCAATACGATCAGGCCCAGCGCCACATTGACCAGCGGATTGATGAAATAGCCGAGGCTCGCCTCCAGCACATGGCCGTGCTGCACCGACCAGATATAGACCAGCCAGTTGATCGCGATCAGCACCGCCGAGGCACATAGCAGTGCCAGCGTCCGCCCCCGCGCCGCGCGCAGGATCGCGCCGCCACGCCGCATCACCAGCACCACCCCGAGCAGCAACAGCAGCGACCACACCACGCGATGGGCCAGCACCTGCCCCGACGGAACCTCGCGCAGCAGTCGCAGATACAGCGGCAGCAATCCCCAGATGGCATAGGCCCCGATGCCAAGGAACAGCCCGCCACGCATATGATGTGTCCGATCCATCCGCGCGCCATCCACGCTGCGGCGCAGCAAAGCAAGCGCAGGACGAGGGAAATGGGTATGGCAGGCGGCGCCGGCGCCGGACCCACCGTCACTCGCGGCGCTTGTTGGGCCGCGCCGCACCTCCTAGGACCGCGGGCGATGCTACGGCGCCTCGTCCTCACCGATGTCCGCAATCACCATGCCCTCACGCTGGCGCCAGCGGCGGGGTTCGTGATCCTGACGGGCCCTAACGGCGCGGGCAAGACCAACGTGCTGGAAGCGGTATCGCTGCTGACCCCGGGACGCGGGCTGCGCCGCGCGCCGCTGTCAGAGGTGGCGCGTCATGACGGCCCCGGGGGCTTCGGCATCGCCGCGACGCTGGCGGACGGCACCGAGCTGGCGACCGGTACGCTGGCGACGGCGCCCGAGCGGCGGGTGGTGCGCGTCAACGCCGCCGCCGCGAGCGCCGGCGCGCTGGCCGAGCGGATCGCGGTGCTGTGGCTGACGCCCGCGATGGACCGGCTGTTCACCGATACGGCGAGCGAACGGCGGCGCTTTCTCGATCGGTTGACGCTGGCGTTCGAACCGCGCCATGCGCGCCACACCAGCCGATACGATGCCGCGATGCGCGACCGCAATCGCCTGCTCGCCGAAGGGCAGGCCGACGGCGACTGGCTGTCCGCGCTGGAGGCGCAGATGGCGGAGCATGGCGCCGCACTGGCCGACGCGCGCGCGCGGACCGTTTCCGCGCTGCACGCCGCGCTGTCACGCCATCCGCGCGGCGACATCGCCCATCCTTCTGTGTCGCTCGACGGATGGGCCGGCGGTGCCGGGGAATTGGCGGAGGCGCTGCGCCACGGCCGGGCCCGCGACGCCGCCGCGGGGCGGACGCTGATCGGGCCACACCGCGGCGACCTGATCGTCCGCCATTGCGACAAGGATCAGCCGGCGGCGCTCGCCTCCACCGGCGAACAGAAAGCGATGCTGCTCGCGATCGTGCTGGCGCATGCCGAACTGGTGGTCGAGCACACCGGGCGCGCGCCGGTGCTGTTGCTCGACGAGGTCGCCGCGCATCTCGACCCCGCCCGCCGCGCCGCGCTGTTCGAGCGGCTCGACACGCTGGGCCAGGTGTGGATGACCGGGACCGAACCCGCCTTGTTCGACGCCATCGGCGCCGCGACGCGGATCACGCTGTGAAATTCGTCGCATTGCGCGTTATGGCGTTGGATGATGATGAGGTTGTTCTGATCCCTGCTTTTTCCGAATGTCGGCGACCGTGACGCGGTCGCATATGGGCGCCGCTGGCGAATGGCGGCGCGGCTGGCCGCTGGTCGCGGCGGCGATGCTCGGTTCGGGGCTGGGCCCCGGCCTGTACCAGAATCTGTCCAGCCTGTTCACGCCGGGACTCCAGCAGGATTTCGGCTGGTCGCGCGGCCAGATCGCCACCGCCGCCGGGGTGGCGCTGACGGGCGCGCTGGCCGCCCCGCTGGTCGGCCGGATCGCCGATCGCGCGGGCGTACGCCCCGTGATCGTGGCTTCCATGGCGGTGCTGGCGCTCGGCTATGTCGTCCTCGCGCTCGGCCAGGGGGGCTTGTGGCAATATGAAATGGGGGTGCTGCTGATCGTGCTGGCCCTGCCGGGGACGAGCAGCCTGGCGTTCGGCAAGCTGATCGCGGCGCGCTTCAAGCGGCATCGCGGCATGGCGCTGGCGCTGGGAACCTCCGGGCTGGCGCTGGCCACGATGATCGCCGCCCCGCTGCTCGGCTTCGTCGTCGATCGCTTTGGCTGGCGGATCGGTTTCGTCGTGCTGGCGCTGGCGGGGCTGATCCTCGCGCTGCCGCCGATTCTGCTGGCGATCCGTCATCTGGCGCTGGCGAGCGGTCCCGTCACCGCCGCCGAGGAACCTGCAGCGGTCGAAGGTGTCAGCGCGGCGACGGCGCGGCGCGATCCGCGCTTCCTGCTGATGGTACTGTCCGCGCTGCTGATCAACGCCGCGACGACGGGGCTGGTAACGCAATTGGTGCCGATCGGCATCGATCGCGGGCTGAGCCCGGCTCGCGCCGCGCTGTTGCTGACCGCGTTCGGCACCAGCGCGATCGCCGGCCGGCTGCTGGTCGGCGCGCTGATCGACCGGTTTCGCCCCCAGCCGGTGGCGGCGGCGGTGGCGATGGTCAGCGCATTGGCGTTTCTCGCGCTCGTTTATGCGCCCGGCGGATTCGCGATGCTGATCGTCGTCATCTTCCTCGCGGGGCTGATGAACGGGGCGGAGAACGATCTGTTGCCGTTCCTGGCGGCGCGGCTGTTCGGCCTGCGCGCCTATGCCGAGATCTACGGCACCGCGATGCCGATCGCGCTGCTGGGAACGGCGATCGGCATCGTCGGGTTCGGACGCCTCCACGACTGGACCGGGGGCTATGGCGTCGCGCTCGCGCTGGGCGCGGCGGCGCTGTTCCTGGCGGGGATCTGTTTCCTGCTGGTGCCTGACGAGGCGCGGCCACGCCGGGACGGCACGAGCGGTTGATCCGTCGCCGCTCGATGACTTTTCGGGCGGGGTGGCGAAGGTGCGGAACCGCTTGCCAGCATCGCGGACCCGCCTAGTCTTCCGGCATGGAGAGAATGGCGAATCGCGCCGCGGCCGCGCAGGAATGGCGGCGCGGCTGGCCGCTGGTGCTGGGCGCGCTGATCGGGATCGGCGCGGGCCCGGCGCTGTTCCAGAACCTGTCCAGCCTGTTCGTGCCCGGGATGATCGAGGAATTCGGCTGGTCACGCGGCGAAATCGCCACCGCGGCGGGACTGGGGCTGGCCGGCGGGGTCGCGGTGCCGTTTCTCGGGCGGCTCGGCGATCGTATCGGCATCCGCCCGCTGATCGTCTTTTCCATGCTGTTGCTGGGGGCCGCCTATTGTGGCTTCGCGAGCATGACGGGCGCGCTGTGGGAATATCAGTTGCTGGTGCTGATGCTCGCCCTGGCAGTGCCGGGCACCGGCGCGGTCGCCTATGGCAAGCCGATCGCGCATTGTTTCGTCGCGCATCGCGGCCTCGCGCTCGGCGTCGCCACATCGGGCATCTCGATCACGACGCTGGTCGTGCCGCCAGGGATCGGCTGGGTCATCGCTGGCTATGGTTGGCGCGGCGGGTTCGTCGCGCTGGCGGTCCTGACCACGCTGGTGGCACTGCCGCTGGTGCTGCTCGCGATCCGCACCGCACCGCTTTCCCCCACCCGGCCCGATCCCGACGCGGCGATCGCCAGCGCCCCGGTCGTGGGGATGACCGGCGGCGAGACGCGGCGCGACAGTCGTTTCTGGCGGCTGGGTGCGATCGCTTTCTGCATCAACACCGCGACGGTCGGGCTGGTGACCCAGCTGGTGCCGTTCGGAATCGATCGCGGCCTTTCCGCGGGCCAGGCGGCGTTGCTCCTGGCCTCCTTCGGCGCGTCGCAGATCGTCGCGCGCCTCGCGATCGGCGCGATGGTCGATCGTTTCGCCCCGCAGCGGACCGCGGCGACGGTGGCGCTGTTGTCCGCGATCGCCTTCGCGCTGCTCGAGCTTCACGCGCCGGGCTTCGCGCTGCTGATGATCTTGGTCTTCTTCGCGGGATTGATGAACGGCGCGGAAAACGATCTGTTGCCGTTCTTCACCGCGCGGCTGTTCGGCATCCGCGCTTATGGCGAAGTCTATGGGTCGCTCGTCCTGATCGCGCTGGCCGGCACCGCGACCGGGATTGTGGGCTTCGGGCGATTGTATGACGCCACCGGCGGCTATGCCCTTGCGCTGGGCGTGGCCAGCGGCGCGCTGACGGTGGCGGCGATCCTGTATCTGACGCTGCGCGAGGAACGGCTGCCGGCCGCACGTGCGGCGGCAGCATCGGTGGCGGCGGGGCCGGGGCCGGGCTCATCATAATGTCATCGGCGCGGGTTAGCCCGCCGCGATGAACCGCCGTCGGCATCCCCCCGGGCTGATGTTCCGCGACTGGCACGCGCCCGACGGTTGGCGACTGCGCGCGTTCGACTGGCCGCTGCCGGACGCGCGCGGGCGGCTGCTGTTCCTCGGCGGTCGCGGCGATTTCGCCGAAAAGTATCTCGAGGCGATGGCGCACTGGCGCGCGCGCGGGTGGCACGTGATCGGCTTCGACTGGCGTGGCCAGGGGGGATCGGGACGGATGCTCACCGATCCACTGGTGAGCCATCTCGTCTCGTTCGAGCCGCTGTTGGACGACCTCTCCGCCTTCATCGCCGCCCACCGACCCGATGTCGCGGTCGCGCACTCGATGGGCGGCCATCTGCTGCTGCGCTGGCTGGCGGAACGAGACGGCACGTTGCACGCGGCGGCGCTATCGTCGCCGATGCTGGCGATCCGTGCCGGGCCGCTCGGCACGCGATCGATCCACGCCGCCGCGCGCGCCGCGATCCTGTCCGGACGCGGCGAGCGCCGGCTGTGGGAAGGGGATGCCGGCAATGTCGGCGCGCGGATGACGTCCTGCCCGGAGCGCAATGCGGACAAGATCTGGTGGAAGGCGACGGTGCCCGCGATCGCCTCGGGCGCGCCCAGCTGGGGCTGGACCGCCGCCGCCTGCGCCTCGGTGAGCGCATTGTCGCGGGCGCGGCTGGAGGGGGTGACGACGCCGCTGCTGTTGCTGGTGTCGCGGCGCGACCCGGTCGTCAGCGCCCGCGCGATCGTCGCGGCGGCGCGGCGCTTGCCCTCAGCCGCCGCATACCTCTACCCCGGGCAGGGCCACGAACTGCTGCGCGAGGCGGATGCGATCCGGCACGACGTGCTGGCGCGGATCGACGCGCGGCTGGAGGCGCGCTAGCCCGCGCCGGCGGGGGCCGCACGCGCCATTTCGCTTTCGTTACCGTCGTTGGATGCCTATATGCCCGGCATGGCAGAAGAGCAGAATTCCAACGAATACGGCGCGTCCTCGATCAAGGTACTGAAGGGGCTGGACGCGGTGCGCAAGCGCCCCGGCATGTATATCGGCGATACCGACGATGGCTCCGGCCTCCACCATATGGTGTTCGAGGTGAGCGACAATGCGATCGACGAGGCATTGGCGGGGCATTGCGACCGGATCGAGATCACGCTGAACCCCGACGGCTCGGTATCAGTGACCGATAACGGCCGCGGCATCCCGACCGGCATCCACCCCGAAGAGGGCGTATCTGCGGCCGAGGTCATCATGACCCAGCTCCACGCCGGCGGCAAGTTCGAGAATACCAGCGACGACAACGCCTATAAGGTATCGGGCGGGTTGCACGGCGTCGGCGTGTCGGTGGTCAACGCTTTGTCCGAATTCCTCGACCTGACGATCTGGCGCGACGGTGAGGAGCATTACATGCGCTTCTCGCACGGCGATGCGGTTGCCCCGCTCAAGGTGGTCGGCAAGGCCGAAGGCAAGAAGGGGACGCGCGTCACCTTCCTCCCCTCGCCCGCAACGTTCAAGATCACCGAATTCGACTTCGACAAGCTCGAACATCGCTATCGTGAACTGGCGTTCCTCAATTCGGGCGTTCGCCTGTTCCTGACCGATGCCCGACATGAGGAGCCGAAGTCGATCGAGCTGTTCTACGAGGGCGGTATCGCGGCTTTCGTCAAATGGCTCGATCGCAACAAGCAGCCGCTGTTTCCCGATCCGATCTCCGTCTCGGGAATGCGCGACCAGATCGGCATCGACGTCGCGCTGGAGTGGAATGATTCCTATTACGAGAACGTTCTCGCCTTCACCAACAACATCCCCCAGCGCGACGGCGGCACGCACATCGCGGCCTTCCGCGCCGCGCTGACCCGCACGCTGAACAATTACGCCGAAAAGTCGGGCCTTCTGAAGAAGGAGAAGGTCAACCTGACGGGTGACGACATGCGGGAGGGGCTGACCGCGATCGTCTCTGTCAAACTGCCCGATCCAAAGTTCAGCTCGCAGACCAAGGACAAGCTCGTCTCGTCCGAGGTGCGCCAGCCGCTCGAGAGCCTGATGGCCGACAAGATGGCCGAATGGCTGGAGGAAAACCCGCAGCATGCCCGCGCGATCGTCGGCAAGATCATCGACGCCGCCGCCGCACGCGAAGCGGCGAAGCGCGCACGCGAGCTGACGCGGCGCAAGGGCGTGATGGACATCGCCAGCCTGCCCGGCAAGCTGGCCGACTGCCAGGAGCGCGATCCCACCAAATCCGAGCTGTTCCTGGTGGAGGGTGATTCGGCCGGCGGCTCCGCGAAACAGGGACGAGACCGCCATTTCCAGGCGATCCTGCCGCTGCGTGGCAAGATCCTGAACGTGGAGCGCGCACGTTTTGACCGGATGCTGGGCTCCAAGGAGATCGGCACGCTGATCCAGGCGATGGGCACCGGAATCGGTCGCGACGACTTCAATCTGTCGAAGCTGCGCTATCACAAGATCGTCATCATGACCGACGCCGATGTCGACGGCGCGCACATCCGCACGCTGCTGCTGACCTTCTTCTATCGTCAGATGCGTGAGATCATCGAGGGCGGGCATCTCTATATTGCGCAGCCGCCGCTGTACAAGGCGACCAAGGGTCGCTCGGAAGTATATCTGAAGGACGATGCCGCGCTCGACGATTATCTGGTCGATGCGGGTCTCGCCACGATGATGCTGGAGCGCGGCGGCGAAGGGCTGACCGGCGTGCACCTGCGTCCGCTGGTGGAGCATGCCCGCCGGATGCGCACGCTGATGCGCTATGTGCCACGCCGCTACGATCCGGTGATCATCGAGACGCTCGCGCTGGGCGGGGCGCTGACCCCCGATCTGCCACGCGAGCGGCGCGCTGCGGCGGTCGCGGAGGTGACCCGCCGGCTGGATCAGGGCGACACCGAAGCGACCTGGTCCGCGCGGCTGACCGAGGACGGCGGCATCCATTTCGAGCGGCTGTGGCGCGGCGTGACCGACCATCATATCGTCGAGGCGGCGTTCCTCGCCTCCGCCGAGGCGCGCAAGCTGCATACGCTCGCCGCCGAACAGGCGGACAGTTTCGTCCACGCCGCCAAGCCGGTGCCGGTGAAGGGCAGCGCCACCGACACATCCGTCGACCCGAACACTACCGACGAAGAGGGTGAGGATGTGGTCGCCGTCGGCAAGGGCGAGGCGCTGGTGGCGCGCCCGTCGCAATTGCTCGACGCGATCCTCGCCGCGGGCCGCAAGGGCCTGTCGATTCAGCGCTACAAGGGCCTGGGGGAGATGAATGCCGAGCAATTGTGGGAAACCACGCTCGATCCGTCGAACCGCTCGATGCTGAAGGTCGCGATCGACCAGGCCGATGTGGCGGACGAGATCTTCACCCGGCTGATGGGCGACGTCGTCGAACCGCGCCGCGAGTTCATCCAGGAGAATGCCCTGAGCGTCGCCAACCTCGACGTATAGGGGACGCTTACCCCCGGCCCCGCCACGATGAGCGTGGCGCGGCCGGGGTCAGCGCGCCAGCACGTCCTCCACCCACGCCGGCACCAGCGTCCCCGCCGGCCCCAGCCGCGTCTCGTCGAACCACGCGCTTCCGGCGGACGGTTCGAGGTTCAGTTCCAGCGTGGCGGCGCCGTGATGACGCGCGGTCTGTACGAAGCCGGCGGCGGGGTAGACCGCGCCCGACGTACCAATCGACACGAACAGGTCCGCATTCGCCAGCGCCGCGTCGATCCGCTCCATCTGGTACGGCATCTCGCCGAAGAACACGATGTCGGGTCGCAGCGCCGGAGCGGCGCAGGCCGGACATGTCGATCCCGGCGGCAGATCATCGGCCCACGCCAGGCGCATATCGCAGCGGGTGCACCATGCACTGCGCAATTCTCCATGCATGTGCAGCATTCGACGGGCGCCCGCGCGTTCATGCAGGTCGTCGACATTCTGCGTGACGATCAACAATTCGCCGCGCCATTCGCGATCCAGCCGGGCAAGCGCGACATGCGCGGGATTGGGCGCGACCGTCGTGAGCGCGGCACGGCGCAGGTCGTAGAAACGATGCACCAGCGCCGGGTCGGCGGCGAGCGCCTCGGGCGTGCACACATCCTCGACGCGATGGCCCTCCCACAATCCCCCCGGCCCGCGAAAAGTGGCGAGTCCGCTTTCGGCGGAAAGACCGGCGCCGGTCAGGATGACGATATGGTGCGGGTGATCCATGATCGGTTCGTAGCGTTCCGGCGCGCGACGCGCATCAACGGCTCGCAACCTCGGCATCGAGCGTCGCGCCGTTCGCCGCGGCCACTTCCGCCGCGTCGCTGACCGGGGCCGGGTCGCCCGAGATATAGCTCATATCGGTCACCTCCACCGTCGCCCCCAGCGCGGTGACATCGAACAGCCTCTTGGCGAAGGCGGTGGGCAGGCGGATACAGCCGTGCGAGGCGGGGAATCCGGGATTGCGCCCGGCATGCAGCGCCACACCGTCCCAGGTCAGCCGCTGCATATAAGGCATGGGGGCATCGTCATAGAGGTTCGACCGATGCACCGCTTCCTTCTGCAGGATCGTGAAGCGCCCGGTGGGGGTCGGATTATCGTCGCGGCCGGTGGATACGGTCGACGCCGCGATCAGCGTCTGCCCGCGAAAGACATAGGCGCGCTGATCGGGAATCGAGATCAGCACGCTCACCGGCCCCTGAGCCTCGTTCTGCGTCCAGAGGAACCGGTTCGGCGGCAACGTCGCGGCGGCTTCGGTGAGCGTCAGCGGGTCCATCGTCTCAGCCTGTGTCGCCACGCTGACCAGCAGCGATGCTGCAATCATCAGGCTGGCAGAGGCGAGTCGGCGCATGGTTCACTCCTTCCGTTCATCGCCGCCGGGGAGAGGCGCGCGCTGTGGCAGTGGTGACCAAGGAACGCGCCACGCGGTTTTTGGTGCCGGCGATGAAGCGTGGGTAATCTGCGACCAGTGCACGGAACATGCTTCAAAGCAAGTCCGAAGGTGGCGGATTCTTCACCTTCTCTATGGTAATGACGGGGATAGTTAGCGGGGACCATTACCACCGATGAATTGGTCGCAGGATGCGGCGCCGTCGCGCCGTGCATTGTTGAAGACGGGCAGTCTGTTTGCCGGCGCATTGATGATTCCCAGCGCAGTGTCCGCCGGGATGCGCGATGTTTCGCGTCGCGGGCCGCCCGAATCGCTGTTGCCGCCCGATCTTTATCACGGCGCGCGCACCGGCGCCGGCCATGCCACGCAGCCGATATCGCGCAGCGTGCTGGCACCCGGCGTCAATCAGGATCTGATGCGCCGCGCGATGGCCGCGCTGGAACGTCACGGCAGCCGCATCGCGCGACGTGACCGGATCGCGGTGGCGGATTTCTCGACCGGATCGAACCTGCCGCGCTTTCACCTCATCAATCTGGAAAGCGGGCGTGTCACCTCGAAGCTGGTCGCACACGGCAGCGGCTCGGATCCGGCGCATACCGGCTATCTGCAGCGCTTCTCGAACGCGAACGGCTCCAACGCATCATGCGAGGGTGCGTTCGTCGCCGACGATTATTATGTCGGCAAGCACGGCAAGTCGCAGCGGCTGATCGGGCTCGATCCGACCAACAACAATGCGCTCGAACGCGCGATCGTCGTTCACGCCGCCTGGTACGCCAATCCCGACATGATCTCGCGCCGCGGCATGCTGGGGCGCAGCCAGGGCTGCTTCGCCGTGGGCGAGAGCGAGTTGGCCGAAGTGTTCGAACGGCTCGGGCCGGGCCGGATGATCTACGCCGCCAAGGTGTGAGGGGCGCGCGTCGGCGCTATCCGGCGCGCCGATCGAACGCCGCCAGTTCATAGGCGATCGACGCCTCCACCAGGCGTTCCCACAGCGCCGCGATCGCCTCCCCCGGTAGCCCCTGCGCCTCGGCGGCGGTGCGCGCCTGCGCGATCACCTGCGCCTTGCGGGCCTCGTCGCGAACATCGCCACGCGCGGGTTTGATCCGCGCCGCCGCGTCCATATAGTCGAAGCGACGCCGCAACAGCGCGACCAGTTCGCGATCCAGCGCATCCACCCCGGCACGCACCTCGGTCATCGTGCTGCATTCAGGGCCAGGCAGGATCTCGCTCATGCGCCGCTGCTAGGCCCTGTGCGCGCGCCCGTCCATTCCTTGACTCCCGCGCGGTTGACGGCTAGGGGCGCCGCTTCGCAATCGCCCCCGCACCCCGGTGAAGCGGCGGGCCTGCGCTTCTCTCTGTTCGACATATTGTTCGACGCGGCGAGAAACAGCAGCGCGATACCGGGACCACTCCGCCCCCCGGGGCGGCCACGTCGTTCGTATATTGCAAGGACCTGATATGTCAAAGCGCCATAGCGCCAAGTACAAACTCGATCGCCGCATGGGCGAGAACATCTGGGGCCGTCCGAAGTCCCCGGTGAACAAGCGCGAATATGGCCCGGGTCAGCACGGCCAGCGCCGCAAGGGCAAGATGTCGGACTTCGGCATCCAGCTGCGCGCCAAGCAGAAGCTGAAGGGCTATTATGGCGACGTGACGGAAAAGCAGTTCCGCCACGCCTATGACGAAGCGTCGCGGATGAAGGGCGACACTTCGCAGAACCTGATCGGCCTGCTTGAGCGCCGCCTCGACATGCTCGTCTATCGCGCCAAGTTCGCTCCGACGATCTTCGCCGCACGCCAGCTGGTCAGCCACGGCCACATCCGCGTCAACGGTGTGAAGTGCAACGTCGCGTCGCGCCGTGTCGATGTCGGCGACGAAATCTCGCTGGGCAACAAGGCGCAGGAAATGGCGCTGGTGATGGAAGCGCAGCAGCTCGCCGAGCGCGAGGTGCCCGATTATGTCGCACCGGACGGCAATGCCAAGATCACCTTCGTCCGCGTCCCGACGCTCGACGAGGTGCCTTATCCGGTGAAGATGGAACCGAACCTGGTGGTCGAGTTCTACAGCCGTTGATGTAACGGGCCGGCGACGGCCCGACAGCGCACGAAGAAGGGGCGGCTTCCGCAAGGAGGCCGCCCCTTCTTCGTTCCGTCATGGCGGGGCGCGCTATCCCCCGCATCACCGCGCGAAGGCGGCCTTCATGAACGCATCGCTCTGCCGCAGCAGGCCCGCCCGGGCTGCACCGTCATCGAGCGCGTGGTCCAGCTTGGGATAGACGACCAGGGTCGACGCCTTGCCCGCTTCGCGCAGGCGCTTGTCCATCAATCGCGACTGCGCGACCCCGACGTTCAGATCGTCGTCGCCGTGGAACATCAGCACCGGCGCCTTGAAACGATCCGCATGTCGCGCGGGGGAACCGAGGACGACATTTTCGCCCTTCCCGATCTGTCTCTCCACCAGCGCACGATTGGTGAAGCCGTCCGCCTCGCGCTTGGTCCGCCCCAGATCGGTGACCGGCGCGATCGCCACCACGGCGCGATACAGGTCAGGATCGACCACATTGACCTGCAGCGCGGCATAGCCGCCGTAGGACCAGCCGACGATCGCCAGTTTCTTCGGATCGGCAATGCCTTCCTTCACCAGCCAGCGCCCCGCGTCGGCAACGTCACCGATCGCCAGCTGCCAGGAATGAAAGGCGTTTCCGGCGAACCATGCGTCGCCATAGCCAGCCGATCCCCGGAATTGCGGTTGCAGCACCGCATAGCCGGCGGTGGCATAAAATTGCACCAGCCAGTCGAACCCCCATTCGTCCCGATAGTCCGGGCCACCATGCGGCATCACGATCGCGGGCAGGTTCTTGCCGTCGCTCCCCGGCGGCAGCGTCAGATAGGCAGGGATCATCGTGCCGTCCCCGGCCTTGAACGTGACAGCTTTCATCACCCCCATTGCGACATCGCTGAGTTCGGATCGGGAGGATAGCAAATGGTCGAGGTGGCGGGTCGCCTTGCTGAAAAGGAAGTAGGTGCCGGGCTGCGTATCGCTGCTGGCATGGACCAACAATTGCCCTTCATCGGCGGTCGCACCGACGAAGGTGATCAGCGGCGTCTTGGGCAATGCCCTGCCCAGCGCGGCGGCGAGCTTCTTATACTCGGGATCGAAATAATCGACCTGCCTCCGATCGGTGACATAGGTCGCACCGATGATACGCCCGCGCCGCCCGATGCGAACGACCGAGTCGACATCGACCTCGAGGCTGCTCGAGACGAGCTCCATCTTCATCGTCCCGTCTAGCGCGACGCGATAGACGGCCTGCCGCCCGTCGGTCATCTTCGATGCATAAGCGACGTTGCGGAAGCCATCGACGCCGAGCGGGACCAGCGCATCCCTGGTATTCAGCGTGTCGCGACTGAACGGTCGCCAATCACGCTCCCCGGCCAGCCGGTAGCTATAGACGGTCGTCCCCGTCAGCACGCCGTTGTTGCGCAGATCGTCCGCCTTCATCCGGATATTGCCCTGCCCATCGGCGAAATAGGTGGACGTCAGCGGTGACGGGCGCTCCAGCAGTTGCGCTTTCCCGGTCACGGTATCGACGAGTTCGATCCCAAGGCCATCAAGCGTCCTGTCGCCGCCGATGTGACTCCCGATCGTCCCCGTGTCCGGTACGAAGGTCCGCGCCATCACCACACCGCCATCGCCGCCGCGCCAATCGATGACCCGCGCATCGAATTGATTGATCTTCTCTGCGCCATCCCCCGAACGGCGACCGAGATACACGGGGTTGGCGCCGTTCGCGTCAAATCCAAGTGTGCGGGTATAGGGCACGCGCAGCCCCAGATAGTCGCCGACACCGAAGAAGCGGCAAACCAGGCGGACGTTCGATGCCCAGCCGCAGCTGACCGGCGACAGGCGGTCGTCACCAACGTTGAGCGGATCGGTTTTGTCCGCCGCGAGATCGATCACCGCCACCACGGTGGCCCGCCCGCGACCGGGGGTCAGATAAACGACGTGCCGGCCATCCGGTGCGATGCTGATATCGTGCACCGACTCCCGCGCCCCGAAACGATCCGCCAGATCGGGCTCCGCCCGCGCCCCGCCGGCCAACGCGATGGCGATCGCGCCCACGGCCACTCCCCCCATTGTCCGCATGCTGCCCCCCTTCATGTCCGCCGCGATCTTTCCAGCGCGCGGACGGCGCCGCAAGCACCGTCGTGGACACATCGCCTCCGCATTGGCACAAAGCGCGCGTTCCCTACGTCACCCGAGGTACCCATCATGCGCCGGCTGTCCGCCCTCCTGCCCCTGATCGCGCTCGCCGCCGCCCCTACCCCCGCCCTCGCGCAGACCGCCGCGCCGACGGTGTCCGAAGCGACGCTGAAGGAGGTGACGAAGGAATTGTCGTCCGACGCCTATGAAGGGCGCGCGCCGGGCACCGCGGGTGAGGAGAAGACGGTCGCCTATCTGGCACAGCGCTTCGCCGCGGCGGGGCTGAAGCCGGGCAACAAGGGCAGCTGGTATCAGGACGTGCCGCTGGTCGAGATCACCGCGAAGAACGTCTCCCCGCTGACGTTCCGGGGCGCCGGGGCGCCGATCGCGCTTTCCTACGGCCCGCAGATGGTGATCGGCAGCTATCGCGTCACACCGCATATCGCGGTGAAGGACAGCCCCGTCATCTTCGTCGGCTATGGCATCAATGCGCCGGAGAAGGGCTGGAACGACTATGCCGGCGTCGACGTGCGCGGCAAGACGGTGCTGATCTTGGTCAACGACCCCGATTGGGAGATGCCGGGCCTGACCGGGCCGTTCAACGGCCGGGCGATGACCTATTACGGACGCTGGACCTATAAGTTCGAAGAGGCCGCGCGACAGGGCGCCGCCGCCGCGATCATCATCCACCGCACCGAGCCCGCGGCTTATGGCTGGAACGTCGTCCAGTCGAGCTGGACCGGCGCGCAGCAGGTCGCGGCATCAAAGGACGATGGTGCCGATCAGAGCGCGGCGATCGGCTGGATCCAGCTCGATCAGGCGAAGCGGCTGTTCGCCGGCGCGGGGCTGAACCTCGATACGCTGGCCGCTGCGGCGAAGCGGAAGGGCTTTCGCGCCATGCCGCTGGGCCGCGCGACCGCATCGGTATCGTTTGACAACGATATCCGCCGGCATCAGTCGCGCAACGTGATCGGCATCCTGCCGGGCACCACCCGACCCGACGACTACGTCCTCTACACCGCGCACTGGGATCACCTGGGGCGGTGCGAGGCGGCGCCGGATGGCGACGACATCTGCAACGGCGCGATCGACAACGCCACCGGCACCGCCGCACTGGTCGCGCTCGCGGAGGCGAACCATAAGGCCGGCGCGACCGCGCGCAGCCAGGTGTTCGTCGCGGTGACAGGTGAGGAATCGGGGCTGCTCGGTTCCGAATATTATGCCGCCAATCCCGTCTATCCGCTCGCGCGGACGGTCGGCGGGGTCAATATCGACGCGCTGTCGCTGGCCGGGCCGGCCAGGAACGTCGTCGTCGTCGGCAAGGGCAAGTCGGAACTCGATGGCTATCTGACGCGCGCGCTGGCGTCGCAGGGGCGGGTCGCCACTGCCGAGCCGACGCCGGAGAAGGGCTTCTACTATCGCTCCGATCATTTCAGCCTCGCCAAGCGCGGCGTGCCGATGCTGTATTTCGATGGCGGCGACGATCTGGTGACCGGCGGCGTACCGGCCGGCAAGGCAGCCGCGGCGGATTACGAGGCGCATCGTTATCACGGGCCGAAGGACGAATATGATCCGTCCTGGGACTGGTCGGGCGTGGTGCGCGACGTTCAGCTCTATTATGGCGTCGGGCGCGCGCTGGCCGAAGGCGACGCCTGGCCCAACTGGGTGCCCGGCGACGAATTCCGCGCCATCCGCGACAAGAGCCGCGCCAGCGTGAAGTGAGGACCATGACGACGACCAAGCCCTCCCCCATCCCGCCGCCCGAATGGGCACCGCATCAGGCGGTATGGATCGGTTTCCCGAGCCATTCCGAATTGTGGCAGGACGATCTGGAACAGGCGCAGCGCGAAGTTGCCGCTTTCGCGCGGGCGGTTCATGCCGGCGGGCGCGGCGAAACCGTCATCCTGGTCGCAGCGAACGACGCCGCCGCCGCCGCCGCTCGCGCGCACGCGCCCTTCGCCGAGGTGGTGGTGGAATTGTTCGGCGACATCTGGCTGCGCGACACCGCCCCGATCATCGACGGCAACGGGCGCGCGCGCGATTTCGGCTTCAACGGCTGGGGCGGCAAGTACGACCTGCCGGGGGACGACGATATCGGCGCGCGGCTGGCGCGGCGGCGCGGCATCGTGATCCTGCCGTGCGACTGGGTACTGGAGGGCGGTGCGATCGATGGCGACGGCACCGGCCTGGTCGTCACCACCGAGCAATGTTTGCTCAATCCCAATCGCAATCCGGGGCTGACGCGCGCCGGGATCGAGACGCTGCTGGCGCAGGATCTGGGGTTTGATCGCGTGCTGTGGCTGGGCGACGGGCTGATGAACGATCATACCGACGGACATGTCGACAATCTGGCGCGCTTCGTCGGCCCCAACCGGCTGGCGATCCCGCGCTCACCCGAGAACGACCCCAATTGGCGCGTCTATCAGGACGCGGCGCAGCGCGCGCGAATGGCCGGGGTGGAGGTGGTCGAGATCCCCTCCCCCGGCCGCGTGATGCGCGACGACGACGTGGTTCCGGCCAGTTATATGAACTTCTACATCGGCAATGCCGCGGTGGTGGTGCCGCTGTATGGCACCGACCAGGATCAGGCCGGGGTGGCCGCGATCCAGGCGATCTTCCCCGATCGTCACGTGATCGGCCTGCGCGCCGATGCGATCCTGACGGGCGGCGGCAGTTTCCACTGCATCAGCCAGCAGATCCCGGCATGATCGTCGATCCCGCGCGCGTGCTCGACGCGGTCGAGCTGCCGTTCCTGCCGAACCATTATCGCGGCAAGGTGCGCGACAATTACGACCTGCCCGACGGCCGCCGGCTGATCGTCGCCAGCGATCGGCTGAGCGCGTTCGATCGCATCCTGTGCGCGGTGCCGTACAAGGGCCAGATCCTGACGCAGACCGCGCGCTGGTGGTTCGAAGAGACCGCCGATCTGTGCCGCAACCATGTGATCGACTATCCCGATCCCAACGTGCTGCTGTGCCGCCGGCTGACAATCCTGCCGGTCGAGATCGTGGTGCGCGGCTATCTGGCGGGCACGACCGGCACCTCGATCCTGACGCTGTACAAGGCGGGGGAACGGCGGATGTACGGCACCGTGCTGCCCGATGGCATGCGTGACAACGAACGCCTGCCGCAGCCGATCATCACCCCCACCAGCAAGGAGTTCGACGGCGGACACGATCGCCCGCTGACCCCGGACGAGATTCTGGCGGACGGCTTGCTGACTGCCGCGCAATGGGACGAGATCAGCGCCACCGCGCTGGCGCTGTTCGCGCGCGGACAGGAAATCGCGGCGCGGCGCGGCCTGATCCTGGCGGACACCAAATACGAATTCGGCGTGGATGCGGACGGCAATATCCTGCTGGCCGACGAGGTGCATACCCCCGACAGCAGCCGCTTCTGGAAGGCCGACAGCTACACCGCGCGTGTGGCGGCGGGGGAACGGCCCGACAGTTTCGACAAGGACGTGGTGCGCAGCTGGGTCGCCGCGCGGTGCGACCCGTACAGGGACGCGATCCCGCCGATCCCGGATGACATGATCCTCGCCACCTCGGCGGTCTATGTCGAGGCGTTTGAGACGATCACCGGCGAGCGCTTCGTTCCCGACCTGGCAGGCGAGACGGTCCTCGCGCGCATCACTGACCGGCTGCGCGTGTTTGCCTCCGCCCCATGACGCTGCCCGCCATCCCGACACGCGTCGGGATGGCGGGGCCGCCGGCGCGCGATCCTATCGCGTCGGCACCGGCTCGCTGCCCGAATAATCGTAGAAACCGCGCCCGGTCTTGCGGCCATACCAGCCCGCCTCGACATATTTGACGAGCAGCGGCGCCGGGCGAAACTTGGGATCGCCGGAACCCTCGAACAGCACGCGGGTGATCTCCAGACAGGTATCGAGGCCGATGAAATCCGCCAGCGTGAGCGGCCCCATCGGATGATTGAGCCCGAGCTGGCAGGCCAGATCGATATCGCGCACCGTCGCCACGCCCTCGCCCAGCGCGAAGCACGCCTCGTTGAGCATCGGCATCAGCACGCGATTGACGATGAAGCCCGGCGCGTCATTGGCCTGGACGACCTGCTTGCCCAAGGCGGCCGCATAGGTCCGCACCGTCGCGACCGTCTCGTCGGAGGTGGCGAGCCCGCGAATCACCTCGATCAGCCCCATCACCGGCACCGGATTGAAGAAGTGCACCCCAACGAAACGGGCCGGGTCGGGGCTGGCCTGTGCCAGTCGCGTGATCGGGATCGAGGAGGTGTTCGAGGCCAGCACCGCCTGATGCCCCAGCACCTTGCCCACGTCGGCGAAAATGGCGCGCTTGATCGGCTCGCGCTCGGTGGCCGCTTCGATCACCAGGCCGCAGGCGGACATGCCTGACACCGAGGCCACCGGCTCGATCCGCTCCAGCAGCCGGTCACGCGCGGCAGCCTCGATCTTGCCCTTTTCCACGTCGCGATTCAGGCGCTTGGCGATCCCCGCCTTGCCCGCCTCGGCGCGGGCCTGGTCGACGTCGCCCAACAGCACGCGATAGCCCGCCGCCGCGGAAACCTGCGCGATGCCCGCGCCCATCTGGCCCGCCCCGATCACACCGATTGCCTGCATGCCCATCTCCTGTTCAGCTACGGGCCCCTCTACACAGGCGCGAGCCCAGGACGCCAGCACGGAGGCACATCGCAGGCAAATGACCAGCATCGGCGCGATCAGGGCGCATCATCCCGGCGCGGCGTTGTCCGGGCGGCTTTACATTCAGAGCGATCCCGCCGTCCGTCGCACCCCGCATGCGGACAGTCGTGGAGGGCACGCTCGGTAAGAGATCGTTAACGAGTAGCACCAAAGGTCGACGTGTCGGTGATGGCGGCATGGCCCAGATCTTCATGTGGGACGGCCGGCGCTTTCGCCTCAGCCAGCAAAGCGAGATGACAGAATGTCGCGTCAGCACGCATTTCCTCACCACTTGGCGCGCGCGGGTGCGGCGGCATTGATCGCGGCGCTGCTGATCGCCGCCGACGATCCTCCCAGCGCGCCCGCGCCGCTGCGCACCTTCGGCGACTGGACGATCGGGTGCGACAATCAGCGCAGTTGCATGGCGGTGGCGCTCGTCCCTGATGCGGAGGATCGCGATGGTTATCTGATGCTGACGCTCACCCGTGGGGGACGCGCCACCGCGCCGGCGCAACTGGCGGTGATGCTGCCCGCCACGGTGGCGCGGGGCAAGACGGTATCGATGGCGGTCGACCGCAAGACGATCGCGCGCATCGTCGCGCCGGGCAACGGCGCGGGGCTGGCGCTGCCCTTCAGCGGCTCGCTGGCGAACGCCCTGATCGCTGGCCGCCGCGTGGCGATCGTCGATTCGAGCGACCAGACGCTCGCCACCGCGTCGCTGGAAGGCCTGAGCGCCGCACTGACCGCGATGGACGACGCGCAGTATCGCACCGGCGGCGTCACCGCCCTGCGCCGCCCCGGCACCCGCCCGCGCAGCCGCATTCCGCTGGTTCCGCCATTGCCCGTGGTGATCCAGCCGCCCGTGACCGGCAAGCCGCCGCGCGTCCTGTCGGCGAAGCGCGCGGCCAAGCTGATCGGGCGCGACAATGTAGCATGCGGACAGGACGCCGGCGCCGTGGCACCACAGGCGTTTCGGCTCGATGCGACGCATACGCTGGTCACGGTGGAGCATCCGTGCGGCAACGGCGCCTATAACATCTATACCAGCCTGTTCGTCGTGCCCGACAAGGGCAAGCCCGCCCCCGCGATCCTCGACGCGCCGTCCGGCTTCTCCGGGCAGGCCGGCAACATCGTCATCAACGGCGGGTGGGAACCGGCGACGCGCCGGGTGACGGCGTTCCTTCGCGCACGCGGGCTGGGCGATTGCGGGTCGCAACAGCAATTCGCCTGGGACGGGGCGCGCCTGCGGCTCGTCGACCAGCGCGACATGGGGGAATGCCGGCAAGTGACCAGCTTTATTCCGACCTGGCGTGCACAGGTGGTGGTGCGATAATCTCCGTTACCGCCACCACCGCGCCAGTGGCGGTGGCGGTTTGGCGTCGATTATGGCGCTGGTCGCTCGGCCTGTGCCTCCGCCAGGATCACCGCGAATTTGCCGTCGGCGTCGGTCCACTCGCGGATCGGCGTCCAGCCGCCCGCGCGGAGCAGGATGCGCGCATCGCGGGGGCCATATTTATGGCTGTTCTCGGTGTGGATCGTTTCGCCCGCGGCGATCTCGAACGGGCGGCCGTCCACCTCGAACGCGGTATCGCGCGTCGCCGCCAGATGCATCTCGATCCGTGCGCGATCGTCGTTCCAGATCGCCTTGTGCGCGAAGGCATCGACCGGGATCGTGCCGTCCAGCTCGCGATTGATGCGCTCCAGCAGGTTCAGGTTGAATGCGGCGGTCACCCCTTGCGCATCGTCATAGGCGGGAACCAGCACCTGCGCGTCCTTGATCCGGTCCATCCCGATCACCAGCATCGCGCCCTCTTCGAGCGACGCGCGCATCGCGCGCAGCAGGTCGATCGCCGCCAGCGGGATCAGATTGCCGATCGTCGAGCCGGGGAAGAATCCCAGTTTCGGCGCCTTCTCGATCGTGCGCGGCAATGTCAGCGGGCGCGTGAAATCCGCCTCGAACGGCAGGATCAGCAGATCCGGGAAACGCTCCGCCAGCGTGCGCGACGATTCACGCAGGAAATCGCCCGAAATGTCGATCGGCACATAGGCCGAGGGCATGATGCTATCGAGCAGGATCGGCGTCTTGGTGGACGATCCCGACCCGAACTCCACCATCGCGCGGCCCTCGCCGACCAGCTCACGCAACTCGGGGCCGATTTCACGCAACAGCTGCGTTTCGGTGCGCGTCGGATAATATTCGGGAAGATCAGTGATCGCTTCGAACAATTGCGAGCCGCGATGGTCGTAGAACCAGCGCGCCGGGATCGCGCGCGGGCGCCGCGTCAGCCCCGCCAGCACATCGGCACGGAATTGCGGATCGGCGAGGCTTGTCTGACCGTCCTCGATCTCCGGTTTCAGCATCGTGTCAGATATCCTTTGCGAGCCGCACGCCGGTGAATTGCCAGCGCTGATGCGGATAGAAGAAGTTGCGATAACACGGGCGCACATGGCCGCGCGGCGTGGCGCAGCTGCCGCCGCGCAGGACGAACTGCCCGCTCATGAACTTGCCGTTATATTCGCCCACCGCCCCTTCGGCGGGGTGGAAGCCGGGATAGGGGCGATAGGCGGAGCCGGTCCATTCCCAGACGTCGCCGAAGAACGCCGGCCCGCCGGCGGATGGGCGCGGCTCGACCGGTCCGGCGGCGTCGAGCAGATGGCCAGCGGCCGGATCGAACCGCGCGGCGGCGGCTTCCCATTCGAACTCGGTGGGCAAGCGCGCACCCGCCCAGCCAGCATAGGCGTCCGCCTCGAAAAAGCTCACATGGGTCACCGGGGCGGCGGGGTCGATCGCTCGGCGGCCGTCCAGGCCGAAGCGGGTCCACTGGTCGTCGCGCCGTTCCCAGTAGAGCGGCGCGACGATCCCCTCGCGCTGCACCCACGCCCAGCCGTCCGACAGCCACCAGCGCGGATCGCGATACCCGCCGTCAGCGATGAAGGCCGCCCATTCGCCATTGGTGACGGTACGATCGGCGATCGCATGCGCCGGCACGAGCGCACGATGACGCGGCCCTTCGCAATCGAACGCGAAGCCGCCGCCGTCATGCCCGACCTCGACCACGCCCTCGGCGTGCTCGATCCACCCGATCGGCCCCGGCATCGCGACCGGCACCTTCCGTGCGGCCTTCCAGATCGCCGGCTCCAGCGGATTTTCGGAGAACAGGTGCAGCATGTCGGTGATCAGCAATTCCTGATGCTGCTCTTCGTGGTGGCAGCCGAGCGCCACCAGGTCGCGCGCCGCGACGGGCAGCCCGTCGAGCGCGTCGAGCAACGCCGCGTCGACCGCGGCGCGATAGGCGAGCACCTCGGCCAGCGTCGGCCGCGTGATCATGCCGCGCCGCGCGCGGGCGTGGCGCTTGCCCTCCGCTTCGTAATAACTGTTGAACAGGAACGGAAAGCGCTCGTCATGCAGCCGATAGGACGGCACGTGATCGCGCAGGATGAAGGTTTCGAAAAACCACGTCGTATGCGCCAGATGCCATTTCGCGGGCGAAGCGTCGTCCATCGACTGGACGGTCGCATCGGCGTCGGAAAGCGGCGCGGCAAGCGCCTCGCTCAACGTCCGCACCGCGGCGAAACGATCCGCCAGCGGCACCTTCGGGGCCGTGTGCCGCCGTGCTTCCATCAACCCCTTCTCCCTGCCGGATGATCCGGCAAGCGGGGGCGCGACGATGTCAGCGGTTCGCCCCGGCAGCCCATAAAACGTCGCCGCCAGCGCTTTTGTTCACCGCCCGGCAGGCTACAAAAAGAAAATCGGACAAGCGGTTAAGGTACGCGAGCGCCTGTGGATTGACGCCCGGCACGACCGCCACCGCAGACCGCTCCGCCCGCCGCACGATCGCGCGCGCCAGATGCAGCGACGCCGCCGTGCCGCCGGGCAGGATGAAGCTGGTGAGCGGTTCGAGATCGGCATTGAGCGCGTCGATCGCCCGCTCCAGCCGCTCCACCTGCGCCGCGACGATCCGCAGCGTCATCGGCGAGGGCGTGAAATCCTCGCCCGGCGTTGCCAGATCCGCCCCCAGATCGAACAGGTCGTTCTGGATCAGCGACAATTCCTGGCGGATCGCCTCCGGCAGCGAAGAGGCGATCGCGACGCCGATCGCGCTGTTCGCCTCGTCGACATCACCGATCGCGGCCATGCGCGAATCGTTCTTCGCGACGCGGCTGCCATCGACCAGCCCGGTGGTGCCCGCATCGCCGGTGCGGGTGTAGATACGATTCAGCTTCACCATCGCGGGATCAGGTGCGTCCGGCGGCGAACAGGATGATGACGACGATCAGCACCGCCGCCGCCTGGAACACGATCCGCATCTGCATCATGCGGTTCGATTTCAGCTGCGCCGCGGTCGGCCCTTCGCCGCGCGCTTCCGCCGAAGCCTCCTGAAGGAAGGAGATGATGCCGCGTACCAGCGCGACCACCGTGGCGATCATCGCCGCGACCAGCAGGATGACGAGGAACGTATTCATGCGAAGGATGTAAGCCGTGTGTGACGCGGGGGCAACATGGGCTTTCGGGCCAGGCCCCGGCGGGGCATCGCGGCTGGTGGGGCGGGCTTCACGCCATCGCCCGCAATCGCGCCGCCACCGCCGCGCCGTCCTCCCCCGCCTCGCGCATCGCCGCGAGCGTCGGCGCGCCGTGACGCTTGGCGAGCCGCTCGCCATCCGCGCCGGTCATCAAGGCATGATGATGATAGTGCGGCACCGGCAGATCCAGCAGCGCCTGCAGCACACGGTGGACGTGCGTCGCCGCGAACAGATCGCGGCCGCGCACCACGTCGGTCACGCCCTGCGCGGCATCGTCCACCACCACCGCCAGATGATAGCTGACGGGCGCATCCTTGCGCGCCAGTACGACGTCGCCCTGCGCCGCGGCGTCCGCGACGACGGCATCGCCGTGATCGTGCCACGTCAGCGGCCCGGTGCGGGCGAGTGCCGCCGCCATATCGAGCCGCCAGCAAAAGGGCGCGTCGCGCGCCGGCGCGCCGCGGCAGGTGCCGGGATAGACCGGCGTCGCCCCGTGCGGCGCGCTCATCGCCTCCGCGATCTCCGCGCGGGTGCAATAGCATCGATACAGCAGCCCCGCCTCGCGCAATCGCGTCAGCGCGGCCTGGTACAGATGAAGCCGCTGCGATTGCCGCACCACCGCACCGTCCCAGCGCAGCCCCAGCCAGGCGAGGTCGGCAAGGATCGTGTCGACATGCGCGGGGCGGCTGCGCGTGCCGTCGATATCCTCGATCCGCAGCAGGAATCGCCCGCCCGCCGCGCGTGCATGGTCATGCGCCAGGATCGCGGAGCGCGCATGCCCCAGATGCAGCCGCCCGGTCGGCGAGGGTGCGAAGCGCGTGACGATCATGCGCCGCGATGTGCAGGGTGATGGACCCGCGATCAAGTCAGCGGCTATCAGGCACCCATGACCGTATCACCCCCCGTCGCCGCAACCCGCCCACATCGCTTCACCCGCCACGGCATCACGATCGACGACCCCTGGGCGTGGCTGCGCGATCCCGGCTATCCCGACGTCCGCGATCCGGAGGTGCTCGCCTATCTGGAGGCGGAGAACGCCTATTTCGAAGCGCAGATGGCGCCGCGCCGCGCGCTGGTCGATCGGCTGTACGAAGAGATGAAGGCGCGCATCAAGGAAGACGAATCCTCCGTGCCGCAAAAGGACGGCGACTGGCTGTACTGGACCGCGTTCGAAACCGGCGGCCAGTATCGCTTGTGGTGGCGCCGGCCCGTCGCTGGCGGCCCGGACCAACTGATCCTCGACGAGCCAGCACTGGCCGCCGGCAAGGAATATTTCCGCGTCGGCGCGATCGCGATCAGCGAGGATGCGCGCGTGATGGCCTATTCGATCGATGACGACGGATCGGAGCGGTACACGATCCACTTCAAGAGCCTCGACGGCGCAACGACGCTGGACGAGGTGATCCCGGGCGCGTCGGGGCGGTGGGGCGATACCGCGATCGAGGGGACGATCGGCAATATCGTTTTCACCAGCGACGGACGCTTCATCCTGTACGGGCTGACCGACGAGCATTGGCGCACGCGGACGATCAAGGTCCACCGCCTCGGCAGCGATCCCGCCACCGACCAGACGCTATATTACGAGGATGATCCCGTCTTCTCGGTCGGCGTCAGCGAAACCAGCGACCGCCGCTGGATCGCGCTGGTCACCGGCAGCCACGACACCAGCGAGATCCGCCTGTATCCGGCCAACGACCCCTTCGCCACGCCGATCCTGATCGCGCCGCGCGTCGCCGGGCGCGAATATGACGTCGATACGCATGGCGACACCTTGTTCATCCATACCAACGACGTCGATCCGATGTGGCGCCTCGTCACCGCGTCGATCGACGCGCCGGGCGAATGGCACGAGCGGATCGCCCCCAGCGCGCATTTCTACATGACCGGGGTGGAGTGTTTCCGCGACTTCTTCATCGTCGAGGGGCGCGAGGACGGGCTCGACCAGATCGAGCTGCATGCCTACGATTCCGCGCGGGCGCCGCGCCGCATTCCGTTTCCCGAGCCAAGCTACAGCGCGGGCACCGGCGACAATCCGGAATATGATCAAACCGTCATCCGGCTGGGCTATGAATCGATGGTCACGCCGGGCACCGTCTACGATTACGACACCGTCACCGGCGAGAAGACGGTGCTGAAGGTGCAGGAGATCCCGTCGGGCTATGACGCGGGCCGCTATGCCACCGAACGGCTGACCATCGCCGCGCGTGACGGCACCGCGATTCCGGTATCGATCGTCTATCCGGCCGATTTCCCGCGTGACGGATCGCGGCCCTTGTTCCTTTATGCTTATGGCGCCTACGGCCATGCGATCCCGCCCGGTTTCTCGACCGGTCGACTGAGCCTTCTCGATCGCGGCATGGCCTATGCGATCGCGCATATCCGCGGCGGCGACGACCTGGGCCAGCAATGGTATCACGACGGCAAGCTCGAAAAACGTACCAACACTTTCACCGACTTCGTCGATGTGGCGAAGGGGCTGATCAACGGCGGCTGGACGAGCGCCGGGAAGATCGCGATCGCGGGGCGTTCGGCGGGCGGCGAATTGATGGGCGCGGTGGTCAATTCCGATCCCGACCTGTGGGGTGCGGTGATCGCCGACGTGCCGTTCGTCGACGTCCTCAACACGATGCTGGACGACACGCTGCCGCTGACGCCCGGCGAATGGCCCGAATGGGGCAACCCGATCGAGGACAAGGCGGCGTTCGAGCTGATCCGCGGCTATTCGCCCTATGACAATGTCCGTGCGCAGGCCTATCCGCCGCTGTTCATTTCGGGTGGACTGAACGATCCGCGCGTCACCTATTGGGAGCCGGCCAAATGGGCCGCGAAGCTGCGCGCGACCAAGACGGACGACAATATCCTGCTGCTCAAGACCAATATGGGCGCTGGCCACGGCGGCAAATCGGGCCGCTTCGACGCGCTGCGCGAGGCGGCGGAGGAACATGCCTTCGTGCTGTGGCAGTTGGGCGTCGAGGAATGAGCCGCGCCGTCCGTCGTTCGGACGACGGCACCGCCCGCACGAAGACGGCGAGCGCCCAGCCGATCCCCATCCCCAGCCCGCGATGACGATCGACTCGCTCGTCCTGCATTACGGTCTTGCCGCGGTCTTCGTCGGCGCCGCGCTGGAAGGCGAGGCGGCGGTGATCGCCGGTGGCGTGATCGCGCATCAGCATTATTTCCCGTTGTGGGCGGCGATGCTCGCGGCGGCGGGCGGTTCGTTTTGCGCCGACCAGGCCTGGTTCTTTGCCGGGCGACGCGCGCGAAACCATCGCTGGGTGGTCGCCGCGCGGCAGAAACCCGCCTTCGCCAAGGCATTGGCGATGCTGGAACGCCACCCGATCGGCTTCATCTTCGTCTTTCGCTTCATCTACGGTTTTCGCACGATCAGCCCGATCGCGATCGGCACCGCCGGGATCCGCCCGCGCCTGTTCGCGACCGTCAACGCCGCTTCCGCGATCACCTGGGGCATCCTGTTCAGCGCCGTGGGTTACTGGTTCGGCACGGCGTTCGAGCGCGTGATCGGCCGGCTGAGCCACGACGGCCGGTTGTGGTGGGCGGTGGGCGGCGTGGTGGCGCTGGGGCTCTTGGTCGCGCTGGTCCGGCGTGTCAGAATGCGGGCATGACGCCGTTCCGATACGATTTTACCGCCACCCCAGCGGACATCGACGAACTGGGGCATGTCAACAATGCGGTGTGGGTGCGCTGGATTCAGGATCTGGCGGTGGCGCACTGGCATGCGGTAGCGCCGGCGGCGCAACGCGACATGCTCATCTGGGTCGTCACCCGCCATGTTATCGATTATCGCGGCAACGTCACCACGGGCGAGCATGTGACCGGCGAGACCTGGGTGCCGGAGGCGCCGCGCGGTGCGCGCTTCGACCGTCATTTCCGCTTCCTCGGCGATGACGGCAAGGTGCGCGTCGAAGGCGTGACGACCTGGGCATTGCTCGATCGCGCCACCGGGCGGCTGCTGCGGGTACGGCCCGAGATCGCTGCCCCGTTCCTGCACGCCCCCGGCTGATCCGGGAGGTTGCCGGGCCACCGGCCCCCCTCTACAGCGCGGGGGGCACAGCCCGATCGGGCGTAGCGAGGGACCGGAAACCACTATGAAGATCACGATGATCGGTTCGGGCTATGTCGGCCTGGTGTCGGGCGCCTGCTTCTCCGACTTCGGGCATGACGTGATCTGCGTCGACAAGGATGCGGCGAAGATCGACGCGCTGAAGGCAGGGCGGATGCCGATCTACGAGCCGGGGCTTGACGACCTCGTCGCCGCCAATGTCGCGGCGGGGCGGCTGACCTTCACCACCGATCTGAACAGCGCGGTGGCGGGCGCGGACGCGATCTTCATCGCGGTCGGCACGCCGTCGCGGCGCGGCGACGGGCACGCCGATCTGACCTATGTCTTCGCCGCCACGCGGGAAATCGCCGCTGCGCTCACCGGACCGGCGGTGATCGTCACCAAGTCGACCGTGCCCGTCGGCACCGGGGACAAGGTGGAGGCGATCCTGCGCGAGGCAGGGCACAAGGAGATCGACGTCGCGGTCGTCTCCAATCCCGAATTCCTGCGCGAAGGCGCCGCGATCGGCGACTTCAAGCGGCCCGATCGCATCGTCATCGGCAGCGATGACGAAAAGGACGAGGGGCGCGCACGCCGCGTGATGCGCGAAGTATATCGCCCGCTGTACCTGAACGAGAGCCCGATCCTGTTCACCGGGCGCCGCACCGCGGAACTGATCAAATATGCCGCCAATGCGTTCCTCGCGACCAAGATCACCTTCATCAACGAAATGGCCGATCTGTGCGAGGCGGTGGGCGCCAATGTGCAGGATGTCAGCCGCGGCATCGGCCTCGACAACCGTATCGGGACGAAATTCCTTCATGCCGGCCCGGGCTATGGCGGCTCGTGTTTCCCCAAGGACACGCTCGCGCTGCTGAAGACCGGCGAGGATTTCGAGGCGCCGGTACGGATCGTCGAAGCGGTGGTTAAGGTCAACGACGCGCGCAAGCGTGCGATGGGCCGCAAGGTGCTGCACGCGCTGCAGGCCAACGGGGGCGAGGGCGCGAAGGGCAAGACCGTGGCGGTGCTGGGCCTGACCTTCAAGCCCGACACCGACGACATGCGCGATGCCCCCAGCCTGGCGATCGTGCTGGCATTGCAGGACGCGGGCGTGACGGTGCGGGCCTATGATCCCGAGGGCATGGAGGCGGCTCGCGCGATGATGCCCGACGTCACCTATTGCCGCGACGCCTATGACGCCGCGACCGGCGCCGATGCGGTGGTGATCGTCACCGAATGGAACGTCTTCCGCGCACTCGATCTGACGCGGCTGGCGGGGACGATGACGCGCCCGGTGATGATCGATCTGCGCAACATCTATTCCTTCGACGAAGTGGAGCGCGCCGGCTTCGCCTATACCTCGGTGGGGCGCTGACCGCGGATCGTGACGGGATCGCGGGCGTGACCGATTTCACCGCCACCCGCGCGCTGTTCCATCTGCCGGAGGGCGTGATCTACCTCGACGGCAATTCGCTGGGTCCGCTGCCGCGCAGCGCATCGACGCGGATGGCGCAGGTGCTGGAACGGCAATGGGGCGATCGGCTGATCCGGGCGTGGAACGACTGCGACTGGATGACGCTGCCGGCGCGCGTCGGCGATCGCATCGCGCGGCTGATCGGGGCGCCGGCGGGCAGCGTCACCACCGGCGACACGCTATCCGTGAAGCTGTTCCAGGCGCTCGCAGCCGCACTGGCGTTGCGGCCGGATCGCCGCGTGGTGCTATCCGACACGGGCAATTTCCCGAGCGATCTGTATATCGCCGACGGTCTACTGGGCGCGCTGGGGCGCGGCCTGTCGCTGAAGGTGGTGGCGCCAGAGGCGGTCGCCGACGCGATCGATGACAGCGTCGCGGTGGTGATGCTGACCGAGGTCGACTATCGCAGCGGACGCCTGCACGACATGCGCGCGCTGACCTGGCGCGCGCATGCGGCGGGCGCGCTCGCGATATGGGATCTGGCGCATTCGGCGGGGGCGATCGCGGTCGACGTCACCGCCGCCGACGCCGATTTCGCGGTCGGCTGCACATATAAATATCTCAACGGCGGCCCCGGTGCGCCGGCCTTCATCCATGTCGCGCCGCGCCACGCCGATGTCGTCCAGCCGATCCTGTCGGGCTGGCTGGGCCATGACGCACCCTTCGCGTTCGAGCGCGCTTATCGTCCCGCCGCCGGGGTGGAACGGATGCGCGTGGGCACGCCGCCGATCCTCGCCCTTGCCGTGCTCGACGCCGCCCTCGATGCGTGGAACGACGTCGACATGGCCGCGCTGCGGGCCGCCTCGATCCGGCTGTCCGAACGGTTCCGCGCCGAGGTGGAGGCGCATTGCCCGATGCTGACCCTGGCCTCGCCCCGCGATCCGCACGCCCGCGGCAGCCAGCTCTCGTTCGCGCACCCACAGGCCTATGCGATCATGCAGGCGCTGATCGCGCGCGGGGTGATCGGCGACGTGCGCGCGCCCGACATCCTGCGCTTCGGCTTCACGCCGCTGTATCTGACCGAGGACGAGGTGGTGCGCGCCGCGACGATCCTGGCCGAGGTGCTCGCCACCGACGCCTGGGATCGTCCGGCCTATCACCGCCGCGCGCCGGTCACCTGATCGGCGCGGTGGACCGGCAGGCGCCGCGCGCCTCACCGCACCGCAAGCATCCCCTCCAGCAGCAACTCGGTGACGTGCCGCGCGTAACGGCGGCGGAGCGCGTCGTCGACATCGCCTCCGCCGAATGCCCATTTCAGCGCGTAACGCGCCTGGAACAGATGATCGCACGCGCCGATCAGCGAGAAATAGAACAACATCGGGTCGACCGCGCGAAACACCCCCTCCGCCTGCCCCTGCGCGAGGATCGCGGTCTGCGCGCGCGTTAACGGCAGCACGACCCGCTCGGAAATGAAGCGCGCGCCCTCCCCGTCGACATCCTGCGACAGCGCCGCCAGCAGCCGGTTGAGATAGGGATGTTCGAAATACACCTTGATGATCGCCTGGATATGGCGGGTCATCTTTTCCACCGCGGGAAGCGGCGCGGTGACGAGATCGTCGAGATGCGGGAACGTGCCCCCGACGTCCCGCTCGATCAGCGCGCGGAACAGCCCGGCCTTGCCGCCGAAACGATAATGGATCAGCGCCGAATTGAGCTGCGCCCGCGCCGCGATGTCGGAAAAGGTGACGGTGATCGAATTGCGCTCGATCATCAGCGCACTGGCGGCGTCGAGCAACACGTCACCGGAGTGACGATTGTGGCGGCGGCGACGCGGTCTGGCGTCGGGGCGCGAACGTCCCGGCACCGCCGCAGACTGGCTGGGCATCGCTCGTCTTCCCTCTTGGGCTCGCTATACGATGCCCTCTCCCTATGATCGACGATAGGTCGGGATCGCGCACCGAGGCAAGCGGATAAGGGGGTAGCATGGCTGCCCTAATCGTTCGGTACGGCGCCGGTCGAGCCGCCCTGCGCCGACGTGGCGTTCCGCCCCTCCTCCCCCCGCGCGGGGAGGGGGAGCGGTCCAGCGACGTGGAGGTTGATCCGCCTCAGCCCGCCGTGCCCTCTTCCTTGCGGGCGAGCATGCGGATGATGCCGGAGAAATCCAGCCCGCCCTGCCCGGCATCGGCGAACGCCTGATACAGATCGCGCGCGCGCGCGCCCATCGGCACCTCGGCATCGACATCCTGTGCCGCGGTCATCGCGAGATTGAGATCCTTGAGCATCAGCGCCCCCGCGAAGCCGCCCTGATAGTCGCGATCGGCGGGGGATTGCGGACCGACGCCGGGCACCGGGCAGTAGCTGGTCATCGACCAGCTTTGGGCGGTCGCGGTGCTGGCGATATCGTAGAAGGTTTGTGGCGACAGGCCCAGTCGCTCCGCCAGCACGAACGCCTCGCACGTCGCGATCATCGTCGCGCCGAGGATCAGATTGTTGCACAACTTCGCCGCCTGGCCCGCGCCATGGCCACCGGCATGGATGACATTCTTGCCCATATCATCGAGGAAAGGCTGCGCGCGTGCGAACGCCTCCTCGCTACCGCCCACCATGAAGGTCAGCGTGCCCGCTTCCGCCGCCGCGATCCCGCCCGAAACCGGCGCATCGACCGCCGCGATCCCGCGCGCGGCCGCGTCCTGCGCGACGCGGCGTGCGGTGGTGACGTCGATCGTCGAGCAGTCGATCAGGATCGTCGATGGTGCCGCGCCGCCCAGGCTTTCGCGGTATACCTGTTCGACATGCGCCCCGGCGGGCAGCATCGTGATCACCGCCTCGGCCCCGTCGACCGCCTCGGCCGCCGACGTCAGCGGCAGGCATCCCGCCGCCTTGGCACGCGCCAGCGCATCGGCCGACAGATCGAAGGCGCGCACGTCATGCCCCTTCTTCGCCAGATTGGCGGCCATACCGCCGCCCATATTGCCCAGTCCGATAAAACCAACGCGCGCCATTTCTCTCTCCTGATTCCCTTTCGTCACGCCGGCGAGGGCCGGCGTATCATGCGGCGAGGCCGCCAGCCTTCGCCGGTACGACGATCCCGATCACTTCCCCGTCCACTGCCCCGCGCGCTTTTCGACGAAGGCGGCCATGCCTTCCTTCTGGTCAGCGGTGCCGAACAGGCCGTGAAACAGCCGCCGCTCGAACTGTACGCCCGCCGACAGCGTGGTCTCGAATGCGGCGTTGACCATCTCCTTGTTCGCGAGGATCGCAAGCGGGGCCATGCCGGCGATGGTGGCAGCCGTCTTCACCGCCTCCTCGACCAGGTCGGCGGCGGGGATGACACGACTGACCAGCCCGGCACGCTCCGCTTCGGCGGCGTCCATCATCCGCCCGGTCAGGCACATTTCCATCGCCTTCGCCTTGCCCACCGCGCGCGCCAGCCGCTGCGACCCGCCCATGCCCGGCGATACCGCCAGCTTGATCTCGGGCTGGCCGAACTTCGCGCTGTCGGCGGCCAGGATGAAGTCACACATCATCGCCAGCTCGCAGCCGCCGCCCAGCGCATAGCCCGCCACCGCCGCGATCACCGGCTTGCGCGTGCGCGTCAGCGTCTCATAGCCGCCAAAGAAGTTATTCCCGTACATGTCGGCGAAGCCCTGTGCCGACATCTCCTTGATATCCGCGCCCGCCGCGAACGCCTTCTCGCTGCCGGTCAGCACGGCGCAGCCCTGCGACGGATCGGCATCGAAGGCCGCGAACGCCGCCAGCAGATCCGCCAGCACCTGCGAATTCAGCGCGTTGAGCGCTTGCGGCCGGTTCAGCGTCACCAATGTCACCGCGCCGCGCTGTTCGACGAGGATCGTTTCGTACTTCGCCATCTGTGATCTCCTCCGAATCATCATCCCGGCGCCGGCCGGGTTCTTCACAATGGGCCGCCCGACCGGCGGCGCGTCACCGCGCCGTCCACGCCTCCCCCTCGGGGAGGGGCGCGAAGATCTGGTCGATCACGTGATCGCTCACCCCCTCGGGCGTGGCGGGGTTCCAGCGCGGTGCATTGTCCTTGTCGACGATCACCGCCCGCACGCCCTCCAGGAAATCGTGGCGCTGCACCACGCGGGCGCCGACCGCATATTCCTGCCGCATCTCGTCTTCGAAGGTCGGCATCGTGCGGCCATCGAGCAACAGCTTCAGGCTGACCTTCATCGTCTGCGGCGATTTGGTCCTGAGCGTCGCCAGCGTCTCACGTGCGAAGTCGGAAGGGTCCGCCGCCAGCGCGGCGAACACCTCCTCCAGCCGATCGGACGCGAACAAGCGGTCGATCGCCTCGCGGTGCGCCAGCAGCGGCGCCTCGCCCGGATCGGTCGCCAGCGCCGACAAGGCGCCGTCGATCGCCTGTGGCGCGGCGACGATCGCCTGTGGCGCGGCGACGATCGCCTGCTTCGCCTCCTCGACCTGCGCGGCGGGGATGAAATGCGTCGCCAGCCCCAGCGCCAGCGTCTCGGCACCATCAAGCCGATGCCCGGTCAGCGCCAGATATTGCCCCACCCGCCCCGGCAACCGCGACAGATACCATCCGCCGCCGACATCGGGGAACAGCCCGATGCCGGTTTCGGGCATCGCCAATTTGGTATTCTCGGTCGCGACGCGATAGCGGCACGGCTGGCTGATGCCGACGCCGCCGCCCATCGTGATCCCATCCATGAACGCGACCGTGTCCTTGGCATAAGTGAACAGGCGGTGGTTCATGCGATATTCGGTGTGGAAGAAGGCGCGCGCCGCCGCGCCGTCCTTCGCCCCGCTATCGGCCAGCATGCGGATATCGCCGCCCGCGCAAAAGCCCCTGCCCTCGGCGTGATCGATCACCACGCAGCGGATCGCGTCATCGTCGCGCCATCGCTCCAGCGCCGCCAGCACGCCCTCGCACATCGCGGTGGTGAGCGCGTGGAGCGCCTTTGGGCGGTTCAGCCGGATCCGGCCAAGCGGGCCGTCGGCGGTGATGATAAGGTCTTCCATCATATATCCTCCCCGCATGGCGGGGAGGGGGATCGCCACCGGATGGCCGGGGTGGAGGGGGATTCACCCCCACCGGAACGCCCGCGCCGATCCCCCTCCACCATGCTGCGCATGGTCCACCTCCCCGCCCCGGGGAGGATCGATTTCACTGCCGCGTCAGCTCGCGGCCGACGATCATACGCATCACCTGGTTGGTGCCTTCCAGGATCGAATGGACGCGCAGGTCTCGCCAGAAACGCTCGATCGGATAATCCATCAGATAGCCGTAGCCGCCGTGCAGTTGCAGCGCGCGGTCGACCACGCTCGATCCGGTATCGGTCGACAGCCGTTTCGCCATCGCTGCGAAGCGCGTCTTGTCCGGCGCATTGGCGGTCACTTTCGCCGCCGCGACATAGAGCAGATAGCGCGCCGCCTGCAGCTCGGTATCCATATCCGCCAGCATGAACTGCGTGTTCTGGAAATCGGCGATCGGCTTGCCGAACTGCTGCCTGTCCTTGGTGTAGGCGATCGATTCGTCCAGACAGCGCTGCGCCCCGCCCAGCGAACAGGCGCCGATATTGAGCCGCCCGCCATCCAGCCCCATCATCGCGAAGCGGAAGCCCTCACCCTCCTGCCCGACGCGATTCGCCACCGGCACCTTCACATTGTCGAACAGCACCTGTCGCGTCGGCTGCGCATGCCAGCCGAGCTTGCGCTCGTTCGCGCCGAACGACACGCCCGGCATGTCCTTGTCGATCACGAGGCAGGAAATGCCCTTCGGCCCCGCCTCGCCGGTGCGCACCATCGTCACATAGACTTCGTTCTCGCCGGCGCCGGAGATGAACTGCTTGCTGCCATTGACGACATAATGATCCCCTTCCAGCCGGGCGCTGGTCTTCAGCGCCGCCGCGTCGGAGCCGCTGCCGGGTTCGGTCAGGCAATAGCTGGCGATCCGCTCCATGGTCACCAGATCGGGCAGGTAGCGCGCCTTCAGTTCGGCGGAACCGAACCGATCGATCATCCAGCTCGCCATATTGTGGATCGAGATGAACGCGCTGGTGGCGGGACAGCCATAGGCCATCGCCTCCATGATCAACGCCGCCTCCAGCCGACCCAGATTGATCCCGCCGCTTTCCTCGCTGACATAGATCGCGGCGAAACCGAGTTCGGCCGCCGCCTTGATCGTGTCGCGCGGAAAGATGTGCTTTTCGTCCCATTCCGCCGCGAACGGCGTGATCCGATCGGCGGTGAAGCGGCGCGCGAGCTCCTGGATCTCGCGCTGGTCGCCTGTCAGATCGAACTGCGGCGTGGGGTCGAACTGATCCGACATCGTCAGCATCCTTTTACCGAAATACCACCGTGCGCTGCCCGTTGAGCAGGACGCGCCGTTCCGCGATCCAGCCGACCGCGCGCGCCAGCACCTGCGCTTCGATATCGCGCCCGATCGCGACCAGATCGTTGGCGGTCGCGCGATGATCGACGCGCTCGGCGGCCTGCTCGATGATCGGTCCTTCGTCCAGATCGGTCGTGACGAAATGCGCCGTCGCTCCGATGAGCTTCACCCCGCGCGCATGCGCCTGATGATAGGGCCGCGCGCCCTTGAAGCTGGGCAGGAAGCTGTGGTGGATGTTGACGCACCGCCCCTCCAGCGCCGCCACCAGTCGCGGGGTCAACACCTGCATGTACCGCGCCAGCACCACCAATTCCGCTCCGCTGCGCTCGACCAGCGACAGAAAGTCCGCTTCCTGCCGCGCCCGGCTCGCCGCGTCGACGGGCAGGTGATGGAAGGGTACGCCATGCCACTCCGCCAGCCCGCACAATACCTCGTGGTTGGAAACCACCGCGACCGGATCGATCGGCAGAGCCCCCATCGACCAGCGGTGCAGCAAATCGTTGAGGCAATGCGATGTCGTCGAACAGGCGATCAGCACGCGCGGCCGCTGCGCCGCCGGCGTCAGCGTCCAGTCGAACCCGAACCGCTCCGCCACCGGCGCCAGCCAGCCGCGCGGGTCGCCCGCCACCGCGAAGCGCAACCGCATGAAGAAACGCCCGCTCTCCAGATCGGCATATTGCTGGCTGTCGAGGATGAAGCCGTCCGCCGCCGCCACCTCCCCGGTCACTGCCGCGACGATGCCGGTGCGGTCCGCGCAGGTGAATAACAGAATCCACTGGCCGTCGTCGTTCATGCGCTCCACATCGCCCCCCGGGTCTCCGGCGGTTCATGCCGGTGCCACGCCGTTGCGCGAATGACGCCACATTGTCGAATCGGGGCGCGTCGCGCGGGTCAGCATTTGCGGTAGCGCAACGTCGTCGCCGGGCGATCGCCAGTCGCCGCCTGGATGCGCACCAATCTGGTGCCGCCCGCCTCCAGCAACAGCCGATCGGTGGTCCGCCACGTCTGCCCCTCGCCGCTGAAGCGCAGCACCGCCGTCACCGCATAGGGCGATCGCCGTTGCAGCGACTCCACCCGCGCCTTGGCTTCGTAGAAGCGGATCGTGTCGCCATCGATGTTGATGCGCCCGGTGGCGGCGGTATTGGCCAGTTCGCAATCATCGGGGGTGATGCCCCAATAACCGACGAAATCGATCGGCAAGGCCCGGTCGCCGAGCGCGTTCCTCGTCGGTGGCGCGATCGGCACGCCGGTGGTGGCGGTCGCCGCGGCACCATTGCTGGCCGCCGCTTGCTCGATCGCCGCCTGCGCCCGCGCCTCGCGCTCGGGCACCGCGACGCGATTATAGTCGGCGTCGCCGTCGGCGGAGCAGGCGGCCAGCCACAGCACGGCTGGCACCGCCGTCATCATCCACCGCATCGCGCCCACTCCTTTTCGTCCGCCATTACCCCATCGTCGGAATAACGAACGCATTACCCCCCTCGGCAGCCCCATCGGGCCAGCGCTGCGTGACGGTCTTCACCTTCGTCCAGAATTTGACGCCTTCCATGCCGTGCTGGTTGGTGTCGCCGAACGCCGAACGCTTCCACCCGCCGAACGTGTGATAGGCGACCGGCACCGGGATCGGCACGTTGATGCCCACCATCCCGACGTTCACGCGCGCCGCGAACTCGCGCGCGGCATGGCCGTTGCGGGTGAAGATCGCGACGCCATTGCCATATTGGTGCTCGCTGGGAAGCCGCAGCGCGGTCTCGAAATCGGGGGCGCGGACGATCTGCAGCACCGGGCCGAAGATTTCCTCCTTATACGCCGCCATCTCGGGCGTGACGCGGTCGAACAGCGACGGGCCGATGAAGAAGCCCTTCTCATGCCCCTGCAAACGGAAACCACGGCCGTCGACGACCAGCTCGGCGCCCTCGTCCACGCCGGTCTGGATCCAGTTCTCGACGCGCTGCTTGTGCGCGGCGTTCACCACCGGGCCGTAATGCGCCTCGGCATCGGTCGACACACCGACACGCAGCCGCTCGATCGCGGGGATCAGCTTCTCGCGCAACGCATCGGCGGTCTTGTCGCCCACCGGCACCACCACCGGCAGCGCCATGCAGCGCTCGCCGGCCGAGCCGAAGGCCGCGCCCGACAGGTCGGCAACCACCTGGTCGAGATCCGCGTCGGGCATGACGATGCCGTGATTCTTCGCGCCCCCCATCGCCTGGACACGCTTCCCCGCCTCGACGCCGCGGCGATAGACGTAGTGCGCGATGTCGGACGAACCGACGAAGCTGACCGCGCCGATCGCTGGGTGATCGAGGATCGCGTCGACCATCTCCTTGTCGCCATGGACGACCTGCAGCACGCCCTCGGGCAGCCCCGCTTCGCGCATCAGCTCCGCCAGTCGCACCGGCACGCTGGGATCGCGCTCGCTCGGCTTCAGGATGAAGGCATTGCCGCATGCGATCGCGACGCCGAACATCCACATCGGAATCATCGCCGGGAAATTGAACGGCGTGATGCCGGCACCGATGCCGATCGGCTGACGCATCGAATAGACGTCGATCCCCGGCCCCGCGCCTTGCGTATATTCGCCCTTCAGCACGTGCGGGATGCCGCAGGCGAATTCGATCACCTCCAGCCCGCGCTGGATGTCGCCCCTGGAATCGGCGATCACCTTGCCATGCTCGCTCGACAGGGTGTGCGCCAGCTCGTCCATATGCGCTTCGACCAGTTCCTTGAACCGGAACATCACGCGCGCTCGACGCTGGGGATTGGTGGCCGCCCAGGCGGGCTGCGCCGCCTGCGCCGCCGCCACCGCCTTGTCCAGATCGGCGGTGCTGCCCAGCGCCACACGCGCCTGCACCTCGCCGTTGTTCGGGTCGAAGACGTCACCGTGGCGCGTCGCCGCGCCGGCGGCACCGCCTGCAACGACATGGTCGATGATCCGCATCGCATCGCTCTCCTGCTATCCCGCGGCGGTCTGGGCCGCTTCGGATTTGCAAGCAAGCGGCAAATCTGCAACGTTCACCTGCATTGACGCAGCCTATTCCCTGGAACGACCTGCAGGATTTCCTCGCGATCGCGCGGGCCGGGCAACTGGCGCGCGCGGCGGCGCAGCTTGGCGTGGATGCCACAACGATCGGCCGCCGCCTGCGCCGTCTGGAGGCGCGGCTCGGCCGCACCCTGTTCGAGCAGACGCGCGAGGGCCAGGTACTGACCGAGGCGGGTGAGGCGCTGCTGGCGCAGGTCGAGCAGATGGGCCGCGCGGCCGAGCGGATCGCGGTCGCCGGCGGCGAACGCGAGGCGCTGTCGGGGTTGCTGCGCGTCAGCGTGTCGGAGGGGTTCGGCAACTGGCTGATCGCGGAGCATCTCCACGAGTTCGCCGCCGCGCACCCCGCGCTGTCGATCGATCTGGTCGCCAGCAACGGTTTCCTGAGCCCGTCCAAGCGCGAGGCGGACTGCGCGGTCCTGCTGGCGCGTCCGCGACAGGGGCCGGTCGTCGCCAGCAAACTGTCCGACTATAGCCTGTGCCTCTACGCCGCCCCGGCCTATCTCGCGCGGCAGCGCATCCCGGAAGGCACAGACGACCTGCGCGCGCATCGCCTGATCGGCTATATTCCCGATCTGCTCTACGCCCCGGAGCTGCGCTATCTGCCCGATATCGATCCCGATCTGGCGCCGGTGCTGCGCAGCACCAGCATTCAGGCGCAGGCGCGGCTGATCGCCAGCGGCGCGGGGATCGGAGTGTTGCCGCATTTCATCGCCGGCGGCGACCCGGCGTTCGTGCGTGTCCTGCCCGAGGTGACGATCCCCCGCGCCTTCTGGCTGGTGACGCATCGCGACACCCGCCAGTTGCGCCGCATCCGTGCCTTCCGCTCCTGGCTGGTCGATCTGGTCGGCCGACATCGCGCGCGGCTGATCGCCGCCGGGGCGACCTTAGAAGGCGTTGCGGTGCAACAGCACCCGGACGGTGAGGACGATGATCTTCACATCGCGCCAGATCGACCATGACGCGCAATATTCGAGATCCGATTCGAGCCGGTTGCGCAAATCGTCCTCGACCATCGTCGCACCACGGAAGCCGCGAATCTGCGCCAAGCCGGTAAGCCCCGGCTTGGCGGCATGCCGATCCCAGTAGCGCGAGTCGACTTCCCAGTACAATTTGTCCGCCGCGCGCGACCCCAGAGCGTGCGGCCGCGGGCCGACGATGCTCATGCTGCCGCCAACGACATTGAGCAATTGCGGCAGTTCGTCGAGCGAGGTGCGGCGGATGAACCGGCCTGAAAGGGTGATGCGATCATCGTCACGCGCGGTGGAGCGATGCCCGGCCGCGTCGCCGACCCGCATCGACCGGAATTTATAGATCCGGAACATGCGGTTGGCGCGCCCGATGCGGATCTGCTTGAACAGCACCGGCCCGGGCGAATCGAGCATCACCCACAAGGCGATGAGCGTCATCAACGGCGCAAGGAAGATCAGCGCCGGGATCGCCAGCGCCAGATCGAAGCCGCGTTTGACGACCCGGTCCGAGAGGCTCAACGGCCCGACCGCGACGATCACCGACGGCGCCGCGCGATCGGGGCCCAACCCCAACGGACGCAGCATCGTCAGTTCGGGCATCGCCAGCTCGCCCTGGATATTCGCCCCGCGCAACGCGCGCGCCCACGCCAGCCGCCGCTCGGGCGGACAGGTGACGACGACACGGTCCATCGCCATCAGGGCGGCGGCCAGCCGGTCGTACATCAGCGGATCGTGCCGCTCGGGATCGAGATCGTCACCGGCATACAGCACGGTCGAAAAGCTGCCCGCCGGGATCGGCGCGTCACCGTCACGGATCAGCGCGGCGCTGAACGGATCGCCCCCCACCAACGCAGCCAGCCGCGGCACCAGCATGGCACGCGCCAGCGCCACCGCCACGAAAGCGCCAAGCGAGCTTGCCGCCAGCGTGACGCGAGAGAAATCCTCGCCCTTCTTGAGATAGAAGACCGCCATCAGCAGCACCGCCAGGGCGATCGCCAGGGCATACCAGCTGCGCCGTATCGCCTGCACCGCATCGGTGCGCGCGGCGACCGCGAACGCCCCTGCATGGCCGCCGATCAACAGATACAGCATCAACTGGATCATGCCGAAGATCGGCGCGGGATCGATATCATAGGACGGGCGCAGCAGGCGCGCGACGAAGAAGGGCGCGACGATCGCGATCGCGTCGCCCACGATCAGCAGTATGACGGAGCGAAACCGCCGCATCGTCGCGGCGCCGCGCGGCGGCACGCGCCGAACGTCGGCACGCCCGCTGGCCGCAACCTCGATCGCCGAGCTGTCATTCACCGGCGATGCGCCCGCGCTCGCCGATGTTCGTCGTGACGGACTCCGCCCCCATCCCCGCGTATGCCCCTGTCATTGTGGAACGACAGGGCGATAGCGAAGGTGCGGTTTATATTTCGTAAGGCCCGCGCGCGGCGTCGGGCGGGGTGAAGGCGCGATCTGGCACCTCGTCCGGTGTCCGGTGCTCGACCGGTTCCGGCTGGGGCAGGCGTCGCGCCGCGTCATCGCTCAACATCGCGCGGACATGCTCCGAATAGGCCGGACGGCGCATCCACTGGTGGCGGATATGATCGCACACCCGCCGCCAGGCCCGGGGGGTCGGCGAATTGAACGGCAGGCTAAGCAGGACGAGCGTGCGCCACGCCACCCCGATCCGCCCGACTTCGCGCCCACGCCGTGTTTGCCCGGAGAACGCCACGAGACTCGGCCATTTCATCGCAAAATGATTGAGCGACGCCATGATATCCGATTCGTAATTGCGGTTGATGAAGCCGTTGGCCTCTTTCTGTATTCCGACCGGGCGGGTGTGATGAACGGGAATGGCGTCGATGATCGCGAACTGCCGCTGTTCGGCGGGCAAAGCGCTGCCCCATACCAGGTCGAAGCCGCTCTCCCACCCGTATTCAAACAATGGCGCAACGCATCGCAGCGCATCCCGGGTGAAGAACGGCGCCATCATTTCGATGTAATTGACCCGGCGAAAACGGAACAGCGGGTTCCGCATATGGCCGGCATAAGTGAAATGACTGTTCCAGGTCAGTCCCGGCTGAAAGATCGAGAACCCCTCGTCACGACCGATATCGAAGATTGCGCTGATACTGGCGGCATCCGTGTCGATATCGTCGTCGATCAGCGCCACATAATCATATTGCTCGATGAAATCGAGGTTCTGCTGCAACGTCGCTTTCCACCCCTGCACCTTCTTGCCGGGAACATAGATGTGGAAGATACCCGGCTCGACCGGACAGTCGCTCAGCGGCGCGAACGACGCGACCAGCAGGTCGAAGCGCCGCTCGCCCGCGGGCGCGAGCCAGTGGCGATGCAGGCTGTTCGGCCCCGCCCGCGTGATCACCAGGTATCTCGAGGTCGCCGGTCCCAGCATCAACGATCATTCAGTCCGTGTGTCAGATCGAAACGAACGTGGCGCCGCATCGCTGCGCGAGGCGCGGGAATCGTGCGGACCGTCACCGCGATTCGCGTCGCGCAGCGCCCGTCCCTCCCCACTTCTGCGCGCATCGCGACTCTCCCGAACCCATCCATCAAATACCGATCACGCACGGCCCAAGCGGCAATTGTCGTACCCCATCCCCACTCATGAACGACATGCGTTCATCTGTGAATGGACATGGCAGTGATACTGTTCTAATCTGCTACACCACCGTCTTAGATTCCATCTCCGCGATGTGGTTTCTTACATCGCCCGCGCTCCACAACCGGCGCTCGATGAAAGATTTGGCGATCTGTTTGATCTTATAGGCCGCGCGCTTACGGAACACCAACGCATCGCAATATTCCTCGATTTCCGGGAATTCCTTGGCGACGCATAGATATGGTGTCTGCCACGAGCGGCCCCATGGCGCATAGGCGCCCTGCCACGGGCGCGGATTCGACATGAAATGCACGATCGAGGGCGGCGTGATCGCCTCAATGCCATAGCCCAGAATGAAACCAGGGAAGTTCCAGCGCATCGAGGCGAAGTCGCGCCGCCCCGCGGTGACGCGATTGATGATCGTCTGATCCTCGAAATGGAGCGCATTGGTGTCGCTCCCCATCTGCGCCAGGGCCTCGCGTGAGATCGCGGCCCAGCTGTCGCGGCTGACCCGAAACACGCCGCTGTTGACATATTCCTCACCGAACGCGCTGATCTCGGCCTCAAACCCTTCGGCGAGGCGATCGACACGGCGCAGATAGATCATCGGATCGCGCACCGCGCACAAATGGCCATCGAGTGGCCGATATGACAGCAGCGGCGTCAGATCACCGACCACCTGCGTATCGCCGTCGAGATACAGGATCTCGCGATAGTGCGACGGCAGAAGCTGATCGAGGAACAGCCGCGCGTTCATGATGTGCAACCCGCCCAGGCACTCGGGGCTTTCCCAGATGTATCGAATGCCTTTCACGTCGCAGACGTGCCTGATCCGGGCACTTTCCTCTCCCGGAGACCGGGTCAGATCGTACAGGATGATGTCGCAATCGGCCGGCGACAATTGGCGCGCCTGGATCGCGCTGACGAGAGACTGAAACAAATAGCCCTGATTTGCGATATAACAAACGCAGGTCTTGGGCGATACGTGATCGACGGTCACAAAAGTCCCTCTAAAACCCTGCGATGCCAGGGCCGAGCGTGTGTTGACGCCGCGATGGCATGGCCATGATCGCGGCCGCACTTACCCTGAACGTTGTTATGATCATTATCGCTCTGTCGGATCCATCCTCCCCGGCGCCTTCTGGAATAGCTGATGTCGGGCGGGCGCGTAAGTGGCTTGTAGGCGAGCGGTGCGTCAGGTGGAAGAAAAGCGCGCCGAAATGAAACTATACATATATCGGGGCGCGGGCGACCGGGCGGTTGCGGCCATGGCCGTGGCCGGTTCGCCGACCCAGTCCACCACCCCCGTCCGGCAAAGGCTTGTCCGCGCGAGAAGTTAACAAATAATTACCCCCTTCACCGCCGGTTTGTCGTAAGGGCGGGCACAGTCCATGTTTCCCCCCGCGACGAAGCAGGCGATCCCTATGCCCTCCATCTGCCACGCCCTCATGCGCCGCGCCCCGCTGCTGACATCGGCGGTGACGATCACGGTCTGCGGCGCATTGCTCGCGAGTGCGGCCGCCTGCGCGCCCCGCGCCGCCGGCTGCGCCGCGACGATCGACCTGTCGCGCTACGACAAGACGTTCGATGAGCCGTTCGACCGGCTGGATGTCTCGGCACGCGGCCCGGGCACGCGCTGGACCGCGCACACCCCGTGGAACGGCGATTTCGGGGACGCCCCGTTCGTCGATCCCCGGCCGGGTTTTCCCTTCACTGTCGACGGCGGTCTGCTGACCATCCACATGCGTCGCAATGGCGAGGGCAAGTGGGAGGGCGGCCTGCTGTCATCGAGTGATCCCGCCGGACGCGGTTTCCTGCAACGGACCGGCTATTTCGAGATGCGCGCCAGGCTGCCCGAGGGCAACGGCGTTTGGCCCGCCTTCTGGCTGGGATCGATCGGAACGAAGGGGAAGCCGTCGCCGGAAATCGACGTGCTGGAATATTACGGCCGCGATCCCGGCGGCTATATGGTCACCACCCATTTGTGGACCGACGGCAAGAGCGTGTCGCAAGGCCCCCAGCGGGTGGCGGTCCCTTCGGGATCGCTTTCCAGGGCGATGCACCGCTACGGCGTCAGCGTCGAAGCCGATGTCATCAACATCTTTCTCGACGGACGATCGGTCGCCTGCTTTCCGTCGTCACCGGCCTATCTGCAACCAAAGATGCTGTTGCTGAATTTGACCGCGGGGGGCGGCTGGCCGATCGATGGCATGCCCGATGACCGCGCCATGCAGGTGGATTACGTCAGGGCTTTCACGAAATCAAAATAGTCGTCGTGCGACAAGGCATTCTCCGACGACCTTTCCCTCTACTGCTACGCGGGGCGGCGTGCGATGAAAGTACATGTGCATCTGGCCTATGGCCGCGACGAAACGACGTGGGCGAAGGCATATGACGACGGCACGCTGATCGGCATCAACGATCGCGATTCCTACGGTTACCGCCACGCCGCAGCGATGGTGAGCGCGATGACGTTCTCCCGCGATCATCGCGAGGGCCCGGTCGGCAAGTTGATCCGCGGCGGCGCCCGCGCCCTGCTGGGGTTCGACCTGATCCACGCCTGGCGCAATCGCGATGCGATCCTGGCGGCGGACGTCGTCTGGACGCACACCGAGTCCCAGCATCTGGCGATCAGCCAGCTCTTCGCCAATAGCGGGCGAAAGCCCGGCGAGCGGCCCAAGCTGCTCGCGCAGAGCGTGTGGCTGATGGATCACTGGCGCCGCTTTCCCATGGTGCGGCGGGCGTATTTCCGCCGTCTGCTGCGGCGGGCGGACGTGTTGACCTTTCACTCGCGCGAGAATCTGGCGATGGCGCGCCGGCTTTTCCCGCACGCGCGCACCGAACTGGTGCTGTTCGGCATCGCCGCCGACACGATCCATGCCCCGCAGCACCGCGCCAATGACGGCAGCGAACTCATCGTGGCGGTCGGCAATGACGAACATCGCGACTGGCCAACGCTGATCGCCGCGGTCGCGCGCCATCCCGACTGGCGGCTGCGAATCGTATCGACCAAGGCCGCGCCATCGCTGGCCGACGGCGTGCCGAACGTCGAGATCCGCGGCGTCACCAGCAATCGGGATCTGCTCGATCTGTATCGCCGCGCCACCGTCGCGGTGGTGCCGCTCAAACCCAATGCGCATGCGTCGGGGATCACCGCGCTGCAGGAGGCCGCCCTGTCGGGCATCGCGGCGGTGGCCACCGACGTCGGCGGCCTGATCGATTATTTCGACCGCGACCAGATCAGCTACGTGCCGGTCGGCGATATCGACGCGATGGAGCAGGCGATCGGACGATTGCTCGCCGATCCCGACGAGCGTTATCGCCAGGCGATCGCCGCGCAGCGGCGGATGGGGCCCGACGGCTTGAGTTCCCAGGCCTATGCGAGGCGACACGTCGAGCTATCGCGCGCCTTGCTCGGTATCGCCGCCGACGGTTGACCATCGGCCCCGCCACCTTGTTCCGACTGTGCCACGCCGGGAAAAAATGCACCTTCCCCCGCACCGCCGAACAGCTAACCGATCGTTCCGCCCCCGCGATCTTTCCATCGGGGGCAGTGAAAAGGACTCGTTATGCGTTTGCCCGGTCCGGATCGCCTGCTGATAAACGGGCGGTTCCTGTATGCGCGGCCGACCGGCGTTCAGCGCGTCGCCACCGCGCTGCTGCAGCAATTGGGCGAGCGCCAGGATGAGCTGCGCGCGTCGCTGCCGCGCGGCGTGGCCGTGGCGGCACCGTCGGGCGATGTGCCCGCGACGGTGGCGGGCGTGCCCGTCGAGCAATCGGGCCGCCGGGGCGGACAGATCTGGGAGCAGATGGTGCTGCCCAGGGTCGGGCGCGGCGACATCATCCTGTCGCTCGCCAATGTCGGGCCGATGGCGACGCGGCGCGGCATCACGATGATCCATGATGCGCAGGTCTATACCTCCCCCGGCTCCTATTCGCGCGCCTTCGTCACCTGGTATCGCTTCCTGTTGCCGCGCCTGGGCCGGCGCAATCTGCAGATCCTGACCGTCTCGGAATTCTCGAAGCGCGAACTGGTCGGCTTCGGCATCGCGCCGGCGGACCGTATCACGGTGATCCCCAATGGCTGCGACCATATCCTCGCGGTCACGCCCGAGGCCGATGCACCCGCGCGATGGGGCCTGCGGTCGCGCGGCTATGTCGCCGCTCTGTCGACGACGCAGCCGCATAAGAACATCGCCATCCTGCTGCGCGCCTTCCGCGACGGTGCGATGGGTGATCTCCGGCTGGTACTGGTCGGCAAGGCCGGCGCGGAAGAAATGCGCGCCGCCTGCCCCGATCTGCCCGACGACGTGATCTTCACCGGGCCGGTCAGCGACGGCGCGTTGCGCGGCCTGCTGGAGCAGGCGCTGTGCTTCGCGATGCCGTCGACGACCGAGGGCTTTGGCCTGCCGCCGCTGGAGGCGATGCTGCTGGGCACGCCGGCGGTGGTCGCTCCGTGCGGCGCGCTGCCCGAGGTATGCGGCGACGCCGCGTTATACGCCGCGCCGGATCGCGCGGAGGAATGGCAGGCACGGATCGGTGCCTTGCGCGACGATCCCACCCTCTTCGCACGGCTGCGGGCGGAGGGCCGCGAACAGGCTGGACGCTTCACCTGGGCGCGGGCCGGGGGCATGCTGATCGACACCATCAGGCGCTGCGCCCAGCCGGCGAACCGCCTGGAATCCAAGGGAAGTGAGTAAGACGATGAAGGTCGCTGTTATCATTGCCAGCGTGGGGCGGCCGGTCGAACTGGCGCGCTGGGGCGAACATTGCCGTCGTCAGACCGTCACCCCGAGCGAGATCATCTTTTCCACGGCGCAGGAAAGCGACCTGCCCGCCGGCTTCGATGATCCCGACGTGCGCGTGTTGCGCGGGCCGAAGGGGGCGTGTCATCAGCGCAATCTCGGCCTCGCCTCGCTGACGAGCGAGCCCGATCTCGTCGCCTTCTTCGACGACGATTATGTGCCCAGTCGCACCTGTCTGGAAGGTATGGTGCAGGTGTTCGAACGCTATCCCGATCTGGCGGGTGCGTCGGGCCGGCTGCTGGCGGACGGGATCAATACGGCGGGGATCACCTTCGACGTCGCCAGGGAGATGGTCGATGCGTTCGACGCCAGTGGCGAGGATCGCCCGCTGAACCTTCACCCGATCATCGGCACCTATGGCTGCAACATGGCATTCCGCCACTCGATGATTCAGGGGCTGCGTTTCGACGAACGGCTGCCGCTCTACGCATGGCAGGAGGACATCGATTTCTCACGACGGCTGCTCAAGCGCGGGCGCGTGTGCCGCACCGATGCCTTCGTCGGCGTCCACCAGGGGGTAAAGGGCGGACGCACCGGCGGCCAACGGCTGGGCTATTCGCAGATCGCCAATCCGCTCTATCTGATCGGTAAGGGCACGATGCCGGTGCACAAGGCGCTCGCGCTGATGGTGCGTAACGTCGCCTCGAACCATGCCAAGGCGCTCCGACCCGAAGCCTGGGTCGATCGCCGCGGGCGCGTCGCCGGCAACTGGATCGCGGTAAGGGATCTGGTGACAGGCAAACTGAAGCCGGAACGCATCCTCGACCTGTAATCGCCGGGGGGCAAGGGCGGCCCGCCGCCCGCCCCGCCGGCCCGGCCGCGTCAGGCGGCCTGATTGCGCCGTCGACGGGTCAGGCCGCCCACCCGCGTGACGACCATTTGCTCGATCCCGTCGGGCCGCCCGCTGGCGAGCCACAGTGCGGCAAGCGTTACGACATAGACGAACGCGCCGCACAGGACGGTCGTCGCCATCGCGGTGATCGACAGATCCTGGCGGATCGCATCGGGCAGCGACCGGATCACCGCCGCCATCACCAGCGTCGCCACGATCACTCGCCACGGCCCCACCAATTGCCGCACGATGCCCAGCCCGGTCAGTTGGCGGACATATCCCATCGTGACGACCATCAGGATGAGGTTGGTCGCCAGCCGCCCGATCACCGCGCCCGCCATCCCATAGGCGGAGATCAGCGTCAGCAGCAGCGGGATCTTGATCGCGACCTCCACGATACGCTGGCGGAAGAACAGGCTGGTGCGATCCATCGCCATCGCCATCGGATCGAGCGGGGAAACCCAGACGACGAAGATCGGCGCCAGCGCCAGCCATTGCAGCAGCGGCACCGCCGATACCCAATGCGCCCCCAGCACCACCGGCACCGCCTGCGCCGCGACCAGGCTCATCCCGGTCATCGCCGGGGCGGCGATCGTCAGCAGCGTCTGCGAGATGCGCAGATAGGCATTCGCCATCCGATCGCGCGATTCGCGCATCGTCACGAACCCCGCCATCAACGGGCGCATCGCGGGGGCGACCAGCACCTGTTCGGGCACCGACGACAGATCCGCCGCCATCGAGAAATGGCCCAGATCGGCCTTTCCGATCAGCCGGCCGAGGATCAGCTTGTCCGATTGCCAGCTGAGCGCCCCCAGCGCCTGCGCCACGCTGGCCCAGCCGAGGAAGCCAGCGAAGCTGCGCCATCGCCGCAGGCCGATGCGCGGCCGGAACGGGGCGAACAAATAGGATTGTACCATCGCGACGATCGGCGTGGCGACGGTTCCCGCCGCGATCGCCCAATAGGAATGGGTCGTCACGGCCAGCACGGTGGCGAGCGAGAAACCGCATAATTTGCTGACGATCTCGATGATCAGGTCGCGCCGGAAATCGATCCGTCGCGCAAACTGCACCATCGCCGGGCTCTGCAACCCGCGCGTGATCGGCGACAGCGCCAGGAACAGGATCAGCGGCACCAGCCGCGCGTCCTGATAGATCCAGGAAAAGGGGAAAGCGGCGATCGCGAAGACGCTGGCCAGCAGGCCGCCACGGATCAGCCCGATGGTGAACGCTGTATCGAGATGGCTGCGCCCGATCGTATCCAGGCGCACCAGTGACTGGCTGATCGGCAGTTCGGATACCGCCTCGACGATGAAGATCAACGTCATCGCGACCGAGATCAGTCCGAAATCGGCCGGTGACAGCGTCCGCGCCAGTACGACCAGCGTGATGAAGTCGATGCCGCGCGCCATCAGGCGTGACGCCATCAGCCAGGCGACGCTACCCGCCGTCCGGCTGCCGACGCCCGGCTGGTCCGCCTGCCTCGGGGCCGCCCTTGCCTCGTCCGTCATCGCCGTCGTGAAACCCTCATGGACCCCGAACGGGTCGATACCGCGGCCCGGCGGCAAACGGTCGTCGGTGGAACCGCTCAGCCGAGACGCAGAAACGGCGCTTCGCGCAAATAGTGCCGCCACAAATGTCGATGGTAGCGATGTTCCAGCTTCTGCTTCAACACCTTGGCCGCCAGACGCGCGCGCAGCACCGGGGTGGGCCGGGCATATTTCGGATCGACATCCTTGCTGGCGTCGATCTTCAGATAGCGCGCGAAGAACGGATTTTCGCGCAGGAACTCGCTGTACACCTGCCGGAACGATTCTCCCCACGGGCGGCGGGTGGCGTTCCACGGCTTGATCGGCCCGGTGAAGTGGACGATGCTCGGGCGGATCGCGCGCGTTTCATCGGTGGTCCAGAACCAGCTGGAATAATTATAGGCCGGCGACAGCATGCGCACCTTGCCCACCGCGACCGCGTTCAGCGCGCTCTGGTCGTAATGTTTGCACTTCTCCGGGTTCGCGGCGAGGAACTGCAGCGCCTCGGCGGTCAATTGCCGCCATGTCGACCGTTCCGCCACCATCACGCCGGCGTTGAAGTAACTGGCGACCTGGTCGACTCCGATGCTGGCCAGATAGGCCGGTGAATTGGCATATTTGCCGCCATTATCCAGCCGGTCGGCCGCGGCGTAGATGACACCGGGCTCGCACACCATCCCGATCAGGGGCGCGGCCGGGCCGACGACCTGCGTATCGCCGTCGATATAGATGACGGTCCGGTATTGCGCGGGTATCTCGGCATCGATCACCAGCCGACCCAGTGATGACAGCGGACAGTGCAGTTCCGGCAGCCGATCGGTCGAGCCCGTCATGAACTGCCGGCTGTCGAGAAAACGGAAGTTGAAATGCGCGCCGCCGAGCGCCGCGAGAATTTCCGCCTGCTCCCCCTCGGGCACGTCGACAAGGAAGATGATGATGTCGGCGATCGCGGTCACCTCTGGCTGCGCGGCCAGTTGAGAGGCCGAGACCAGCGCCTGCGCGATATAGCCACGATCCGAGACATAGACGACGACGCGATCGATCCCCGGACGATCGCACGGTGGGGTGCCCAGACGAAGCGTGTTCACGCATCAACTCCTGTTTTACGACCTGCCACCTCGGCTCATCGCACCATCGGCACGCCTCGAGCGCCCGAAAGTTCATGGGAGCTCTGCCGCGCAAAGGTCAATATTCCATGATCAACCGCCCCGGCACGACCGTCCCTGAGCGGGATCAGCCCAAGTCGGACGTATCACGACACTCGCGATGCCGTTGGCATATCGGTCAGAAAGTAGCGCGCGATGCCGCGACCGCATAGCGGTGAAGCTCGTCTTGCACTATCGACGCTGTTAACGGCGCGTCGCGAAGGCGTTACCTGCGGAAGGCTTGTCATGATCGTTCTGGGCATCTTCTGGTTGCTGTTCCTCGCCGCTGCGGTGACCGACATCCGCTGGACGCTGATGCTGTTCTTCGCCAGCCTGGCGTTCGGCTCGCTGGCGATCGTCCCGCCCAATCTCACCGGCGGCACCACTTTCCTGCCGGTGACCGCCTGTTCCGCGTTGCTGTGCCTCAAATCGTTCATCGCGTGCCGCCGGCCGCATCTGCTGATCGACGGCTTGCTCGACTATAACAAGCTGGGGCTGCTGACCGCGTTCATCGCTTATGCCGTGGTCGTCACCTATACCGCGCCGTTCCTGTTCGGCGGGGCACCGATCATGGGGCTCAACACCGGCTTGCGCACCGGGCTGGGATTCGGATCGGGCAATATCACGCAGCCGCTGTACCTGCTGGCGTCCTTCGCGGTGACGATCTCCATCTATCAGTTGCTGTTGCAGACCCGGACGCGAATGATGGTGTACCGGGCGATCTTCTTCGGCGGGGTGGTCGCGATCATCGCCGGCATCGCCGATATGGCGACCGCGGGGACCGGGCTGCTTTCCTCGCTGCGCACCGCCACCTATGTCATCATGGACAGCGACGCGGTCGGCGGCATGCGGCGCGTCGTCGGGTTCAATACCGAGGCGTCGGCCTATGGCGCGCTGGTGCTGTCATTCGCATCGATGATCTATTTCATGCGCATGGGCGATGCGCTCGGCGGGATCTACGCCAGGCTGCAGATGCCGCTGGCGCTGCTGCTGGTGGCGTTCACCGTCCTGTCCACCTCTTCGGCGGCATTCGTCGGCCTGGGCGTCTTCGGCGTGCTGGCGGTGGGGTCGAACGTGCTGGCGCTGCGCAACCCCGCGGACGAGAAACGCGCGTTGACGCATCTGCTGGTGATCGGCGGCGGCCTGCTGCTGGCGATCGCGGTGATGATCATCAAGACCGACATCTGGAACGCCATCTTCGAACAGTTCAACAGCCTCGTCCTGAAGAAGACATCGTCCGATTCCTATTCGGAGCGCAGCACCTGGAACCGCGTCAGCCTGGAAGGGCTCACCGCGACCGGGGGATATGGTGTCGGCGTCGGATCCACCCGCGCGTCGAGCTGGCCGGTCGCGGTGTTGAGCAGCACCGGCATCATCGGCGGTCTTCTGATGATCGCGTTCCTGATACGCAGCATGACCAACAACCTGTCCGGCGCCAGCAACGAAATCCGCCGCGTCGTCACCGGCGCGCGTTATGCGATCCTGGTATGTATCGTGCCGGGCGCGCTGGCAGGGACGTTGGTGGATTTCGGCGGTTTCAACGCCACGTTGTTCGCGATCGTCGCCGCCCTGCCCGGATTGATCCCGGTGGCGACGCGGCGGATACGGCGCACGATGCATCGTCCCGCCGCACATCGTCCCGCCGCCGCCGGCCCGGTGGCGCAGCGGGTCCCTGCCGCCCGCAGCCGTTGATGGGGCCGGCCATCGGGGCCGGCCATCGGGGATTGTAACGAATATCCGGTCTCATCCGGCGTTGATCCGACAATCAGGGCGGAAATTAAAAAAGTGCCGTTGCCGACCAGCTTCACGCGACTAGGGTTCGGCGCATGGCCATCAAGATTCTTGTCACCGGGGGTGCCGGCTATATCGGCAGCCACGCCTGCAAGGCGCTGGCGGCGGATGGCTTCACGCCCGTCACCTTCGACAATCTCGCACTCGGCAAGGCGGAGCGCGTCCGCTGGGGCCCGCTGGTCGAAGGCGACGTGCGCGACGCCGGGGCGGTATCCGACGCGCTGCGCACCCATGGCGCCCGCGCGGTGATGCATTTCGCCGCCGACGCCTATGTCGGCGAATCGGTCATCGACCCGGCGAAATATTACGAGAACAACGTCGTCGGCATGACCGGGTTATTGGCGGGCATGCGCGCCGCCGGCTGCGGCGCGATCGTCTTCTCCAGCACCTGCGCGGTCTATGGCAGCCCGGCGACGCTGCCGATCACCGAGCGCACGCCCCCCGCCCCGGTCAATCCCTATGGCCGCACCAAACTGATCTGTGAGGGCATGCTCGCGGATTATGCCGCCGCTTATGGCATCGACTATATCGCGCTGCGCTATTTCAACGCCAGCGGCGCCGATGCCGATGGCGAGCTGGGCGAGGATCGTGAGGAAGAGCCGCACCTTATCCCACGCGCGATGATGCATCTGCTCGGGCGGCTACCCGATTTCCAGGTATTCGGCAGCGACTTTCCGACACCCGACGGCACCGCGATCCGTGATTACATCCATGTCGACGATCTGGCGCGCGCGCATGTCATCGCGCTGCACCGCCTGCTCGACGGGCCCCCGGCGGCACGACGCATCTTCAATCTCGGTTCGGGGCGCGGCTATTCGGTCGCGGAGGTGCTGGCGGAGATCGCGCGCGTATCGGGCCGGCCGCTCGCCGCGCCGCGCGGCCAGCGGCGACCGGGCGATCCGCCGCAGCTCATCGCGGATGTCGCCGCCGCTCGCGACGAACTCGGCTTCACCGCAACCGCATCCGATCTGCGGCACATCATCGCCTCGGCATGGCGATGGCATCTCAAAACGCACGGCCAGACGGCTCCCGCCTGACCGGCCGGCATCGCAACGCTCACCATCTTCGGGGACTGTCATGCATCTTGAAAAGCGGATCCTGATCACCGGCGGCGCCGGCTTCCTCGGATCGCACCTGTGCGACATGATGCTGGAGCGCGGCCATCGCGTGCTGTGCGTCGACAACTTCTTCACCGGCACGCAACAGAACGTCGATCATCTGCGGGACAATCCCCGCTTCGAGCTGATGCGCCACGACATCACCTTCCCGCTCTATGTCGAGGTGGACGAGATCTACAATCTCGCCTGCCCCGCCAGCCCGATCCACTATCAGCGCGATCCGGTACAGACGACCAAGGTCAGCGTGCTGGGTGCGATCAACGTCCTCGGCCTGGCGAAGCGTACCAAGGCGAAGGTGTTCCAGGCGTCGACGTCGGAAGTCTATGGCGACCCCAGCGTCCACCCGCAGACCGAGGATTATTGGGGCAACGTCAACCCGATCGGCGTCCGTTCCTGCTATGACGAGGGGAAGCGCTGCGCGGAAACGTTGTTCTTCGACTATCGCCGGCAACACCATCTTTCGATCAAGGTGGCGCGCATCTTCAACACCTACGGGCCGCGGATGCACCCGAACGACGGGCGCGTGGTATCGAGCTTCATCGTGCAGGCGCTGCGCGGCGAGGACATCACGATGTACGGCACCGGCCAGCAGACCCGATCCTTCTGCTTCGTCAGCGATCTGCTGGACGGCTTCGTGCGGCTGATGGATTCGCCGGACGACGTCATCGGGCCGATCAACATCGGCAATCCATCCGAATTCACGATGATTGAACTGGCCGACCTGGTGATCGAACTCACCGGCTCCCGCTCGAAGGTGCGCCATCTGCCGCTTCCGCAGGACGATCCGCGGCAGCGCAAGCCGGATATCACCAAGGCGCGGGACCTGCTGGGCTGGGAACCGCGGATCGCCTTGCGCGAGGGATTGCAGCGCACCATCGCCTATTTCGACCGGCAGCTTACGGCGGCCGGCACGTAACGGCCGGTTGCTAGCGGATCAGTCGCCGCGTCAGCGGCACGCGATCGAGGATCAGCACGCAGAGCACCGACGCCAGCACCGCCAGCACGGCATTGACCAGGCATTGCGCAAGACTGGTCATGCCGAAGGCGCGGCCGCACAGATCCAGAAAGAACAGATGGACGACGTACAGCCCCAGGCTGAGTTCGGCGAGCGACGCCAGTAATTTCGGCAGCCGCACCGTTGGCGGGATCGATAGCGCCAGCAGGAACACCGCCACGCCGAAACCGATGGTCATCAGCGTATCATCGACATAGCGGCCCGTTTCCAGCAGACCGGACGCGACCAGCGCCTGCACCTCCAGCCATTGCAGCGCCCCCGTCACGGCGACGAGCAGCAATGCGACGGACCAGTGCAGCCGCACCGCGTGCGTGCGCAGCCACGCGCCCGCCAGGATGAACATGAAGCCGAAGAAGGGCCCGTTGCGCGTATTGAACGGCGGGCGCGGCAGATCGAACAACAAGCGATACGGTCCGAACGCCAGCGCGAAGGCATAGAAGACGATCGCCACGACGAGCACCGCGCGCCAGCCCAGCGCATGCCGCAACATGACGAACAGCAATCCCGCGACACCCAGCGCCGGCAGGAACCACAGATGCTGGCCGTCCAGTCCGGTCAGCAAGAGCCGCGCGATCATCGCCGGCGATGCCAGCCCCGCCAGCGTACCCCGGAAATAAAGGACATAGGCGAGCGCCCAGAAGATGAACGGCGGCATCAGCCGCCCCAACAGCCGCACGCCGGTCTGCGTCGATGAGCGCGGGCTGAGCAGGAATCCGAACGCGATGAAGAAATAGGGCACGGCAAAGCGCGACAGGATCGCGATCGCATCGGCCACTTGCGGATGATCGGTGACCGTTTTCGACACCGCGTGGATCAGCACGACCGCGACGAACGACACCAGTCGCATCAGGTCGATCCCCGCGAGGCGGTGCGCCTTTATCTCGCCCGATGGCGCATAGATGACCGTCGGTGCCGTAATGTCGAATGTCTCCCACGAACGACAGCAGGGGCCATACCCCGCTGAACGCCCCGAGCATGAGGGTTAACGCGCAAGCATCAAGGATTCGTTACGGTTGCCGAATCATCCGCATGAACACCGCACCGAACGGCAGACGCGGCCATGATAACGCGGTCAATCGCGATAGTAATTCCGATATGCCCGCCGGCGCCGGCGGGCCGCGCGACGGTTCATCAGCAAGACCAGCAAGATCAGCCCGACTACCGCTCCGGCGCCGATGAGAAGGGGTGCAGACAGGCTCACGATTTCTCACGGGCTCCTTCGTGAACGCGCCATCGATCTAACAATGATGCGCCGCGATATGCAATGTTGAATCGGGCGAAAGACCGTCCGGCTTTGGGAAGTATCCAGGCATTTCGTACTATTGCTACGTCCATCACGGCACGATCATCCATCGTGTCCGCGATGCGCGCCGGTGGCGGGGGCGTCGCCGCAATCGGCGCAGCGGCCGGCGATCTCCACCGCCCCCGGCGCGAGCCGGAAACCCTGCGCCCGGGCCGCGAGCGCGATGACGTTGGCCGCGGCGCGACCGGCGATCGGCAGCAAGCGGCCGCACGAAGCGCAACGGAACGCTACCGGTGCCGGCGCCGCGCGGATCGCCGCGTCGCCGCCACCCGCCGGATGCGCCAGATTGGCCTGCGCCAGGATATCGAGGATGCGATAGACGCTCGACGCCGCCGGGTCACCGCCGCTCTTCACCGATGCCGCTGCCAGCGCGAGTGCCTGATCACGCGAATCGGTCGGCGGCGCGTCCGCCGCGACGCCGTCGCCACCACGCCGCAGGACGACGCGACGGACGATGCCGATCACCATCGATTCGCCCCCCACCGGGCAGTCCGCCGCGCGCCATAGCAACAGCACCGTGCCGACGAACGCCAGCGCCCCCGCCGCCGCGATACCCGCCGAAGCGATCGCCAGCCACCATGCCGGCAGGGTCGCCGGCAGATAATCGAGCGCGGGCAGGATCGTCGCCGTCATCACGATACAGCCCGCCGCCGGGCGAAACATCGCATGTGCCTGCGCGCGCAGCGACACGCCGATCGCGGAGCGCGCCGCCGCGATCGCCATCGCCGCCAGCAACACCGCCGCCAGCCCGCGCGCGGCGACGATACCGGGGATCATGAAATACCAGGCGCCGGCGATCACCAGCGGCACCTTGACGAGGAAATCGGCCAGTTGGCGCGTGAACACCATCGACGAGCGCCGCAGCGCCAGCGCGAGCGCGTTGAGCGGGGTCCACACCAGCCCCGGCACGCCGACCAGCGCCAGCCCCCGCAGGATCGGTGCGGCGCTGCTCCACTTCGGGCCCAGCGCCAGCGCGACGACCTCATCCGCCATCAGCGCGGTGCCGACCAGCACCGGAAAACCCAGCAACGCGATCGACGCGAGCGTCTTCAGATACGCCTGCCGCAGCCGTTCGGGATCCTCGCGCACCGCCACCAGCCCGGCCGACAGCGGCCCGAGAATCGGGGCAAGCAGCACCTGCCCGGGGATCGCGGCAAGATTATCCGCCATGGTGAACCGCCCCAGTACCGGCGCCGAGGCGAGCCGGCCGAGCACCAATCGATCGATTTGCCAAGCGAAAGCGGAAAAGAGCTGCGCCCCACTGAGCCAGCCGAGAAAGTTGCGGAACAGGCGCCAGTCATGAAGTGACAGGCGCGGCAGATAGGGGGCCAGGACGAAGGACAGCAGCGCGCTGGTCATCGGCGAAACGATCGTGCCGAGCGCCAGCGCCCAATAGCTGCCGGTCAGCATCGCGACCGCCGCGGACACCACCAGCGACATCACCTTGCCGAGCAATTCCGCAGCGACCGTGCGGCGGAAATCCAGATCGCGGTTGTACAAGGCCAGCCGCGGATTGCTGATCCCGCGGCACGCCGGCGCGAGCGTCAGCGCCAGGATCAGCGGCAGCAGCCGCATATCGCCGTAGATCGTCGCGAACGGCCATGCCATCGCACCGATCACGATCGCCAGCACCAGCCCGCGCAACAGGCTGAGCGTGAAAGCGGTGTCCATCATCGTGCGCGACACGTCGCGCTCGACCAGCAACACCTGCGATACGGGCAATTCCAGTACCGCCTCGACGATGAAGATCAGGCTCATCGCGATGCTGATCAGGCCGAAGTCGGAAGGTTGCAGCAATCGGGCCAGTACCAGCAGCGCGATCAGGTCGATCACGCGCGACAGCAATCGGCCACCCACCGCCAGGATCGAGGCGATCGCGGTGCGATGCGAGGCGGTGGCGGCCGATGCCGCGACCGGCGCGGGCAAGGCCGCCACGGTCACGCGCTCACCGGGGCGATGGGCTCGAGACAGGTGGCAGGATCATGACGCAAGGGCAATGTCACCTGTTCCGACGTGGATCATGGGGCGTTCGGGGAGATGCGATGCGGACACCGGGCCGATGCCAGCGCAGGGTGCGCCGATTCCGCCTCTGCATCGGTGACTACAGCCGCCGGCCGATGCTGTCATCCGGATTGTACCGAAGCGGCGCCAACTCTCGACGAGTTCCACGATCCGCGCGGCAGGAAGTTAACGACATGTTGACGCCCTCCCCCTTACGTTGGCCATGGGACGATCTGGGGGACGACATGGCGATACCGGCACGGATCATCAGCGAGGGGGTGGCACCCGATGGCGCGCGCCGCGCCGCCGCGCGATTCCCCGTCGATCTCGACGCGACGCTGCGTGCGCCACCCGGCCAGCCACATGACGCACTGATCGAGGAATTGTCGCGGACCGGCTGCCTGGTGACGAGCAGCCATCCACTGACCATCGGCGAGCGACTGTCGATCGGGTTCGCCGGGATCGGCTTGCAGCCGGCCGAGGTGGTGCGACAGCAGGACACGCGGTTCGGCTGCGCGTTCGTGACGCCACTGACCGACGATATGCTTGATCGTGCGCGTCGGTCGGCGGGCACCGCCCCCACCACGCTGCCGGTCACGCCGCTGCCATCGCCCACGACCGAAAGCCCGGAGCCGGTCGTCGAGCGGTTTTCGCCGTTCACGCGCATCCTGATCGCTGTCGGCGGCGCCACGCTGGCATGGGGGGTGGTCGCCGCCGCCGTGATCGCGCTGGGCTGATCGGCGCGATCAGCCCGCCACCTGCCGTTCGGCGCGATCCACCTCCGCCGCGAACTCCCGCAGGAAGCGGGCCCGCTCGAACCGGCGGGCATTGGCGATCGCCGCGGCCGGGTCGAACGACGGCAACCACGCATCGAACCGCTCCATCGCCGCGATCAGCGACTCCGCCGTCTGTTCGTGGAAATGGATGCCGGTGACGCCGTCGATCACCGTCTCCGTGCCGCCGCCACGTCCGAACACCACCACCGGCCGGCCCGCCGCCTGCGACTCGACCGGGATGATGCCGAAATCCTCCTCCGCGGTGAAGATCAGCGCACGCGCACGGGCATAAGTGGCGCGCAGTTCGTCGAACTTCATTCGCGTGGTGAAGCGCACGTTCGGCCCGGCACGTGCCTTCAGCGTCTCCAGCATCGCGCCATCGCCGATCACGTGCAGCTTGCGTCCACTGCGGGTGAAGGCGTCGACCGCGATATCCGGCCGCTTGTAAGGGACCAGCTGGCTGATCCAGACGCATTCGTCGCTGACGTCGTCGCTCGGCGTGAACAGGTCGACGTCGATCGGCGGATAGACGACGCTGGCCTCGCGCCCCCAGAATTTGCGGATCCGCCGCCGCACGAAATGGCTGTTGGCGATGATCGCATCGGGGCGCGACGCGCTCATCCGGTCCCATGCCCGCATCCGTGGCGATACCGCGCGCAGGAACAATCCCGCGATACGGCCGCTCGCGGCGCGATAGGCGTGATACTGATCCCAAATATAGCGCATCGGCGAATGGCAATAGGTGACATGCACCGCGTCGGGGCGCGTGATGACCCCCTTGGCCGGCCCCGCCTCGCAGCTGATGACCAGATCGTAGGCGCTGAGATCCAGCGCCTCCAGCGCGGCGGGCATCAGCGGCAGATATTTCTGATACTGCGTCTTCGCCATCGGCAGCTTGGCGATGAACGTGGTGAAGATGCGATGCTGGCGCAGCGTCTGCGACAGGGCGTTTTCGTCGACGACATGGGTGTAGATGTCGGCGTCGGGATACAGTTCGCAGATCCGCTCCAGCACGCGTTCACCGCCGCGCATCGTGACCAGCCAGTAGTGAATGATCGCGACCTTGCGCGGGCGCGCGATCGAAGGCTCGGCGGCGGGGATCGGATCGGTCATCAGGTCGGTCCTGTCGGAGAACGATGTCACTGTCATTGCGCAAGCGGCAGTTGCGGGCGCGATCGGCGCCGCGTCGGGAAGAAATTGGTTGGTGAGGGCGCCGGGGCCGGGGTCGCATTGGGAGGCGGGCTTCCGGCGTTGGCGGCGGGGTTACCACCCGGCGCATCGCCCGGCGACGCGCCACCCGTTGACGGCGCCGCCGGCGGCGCGGCGAGCGTCACCGGATCGCCCGTGCCGACGCCACCGCCGGCGAGAAGCGAGGGATCCACCGTCAGATCGACCGCATCGGTCGCCGCCGCGTCGGGTGGCGGAGGGTTGGCGGCCACCGCGTCGCGGAAGACGCTATAGTCGTAGAACCGGCCCGGCAGACGATAGAACACATGGTGCCCGATCACCCCCGTCTTCAGCAGCTCCGGCGCCCATTTCGGAAAGACGTATAGCGTGTGATAATGCGTCGCCTGCCCCGCCGCGACCGATGTCCACCCCTGCAACGCGGCGGTCGCCACGCCCATGGCGGTCGCCCAACGGGCCGCATTGGGAGTGCGCGACAACGATCCGTCGCACGTGAAGCTGAACTGGCATCCGGTCGGCCGTTCGGATCCCTGGAACACCACATCGCACACCGTTTTGGGATAACGCGGGTGGCGCAGGCGGTTCAGCACCACCTGCGCGACGGCACGCTGCCCGACGAGCGGCTCGCCATTCGCCTCGTAATAGACGGCCTGCGCCAGGCAGACGGTCGATTTCGGCAGATCGCCGCCCAGCCACGAGGCGACGAAGGGCGGCGCCAGCGGATTGGCCACGCGACTGATCGGCAGCGCCATGTTGCGGGCCAGCGCATCCTCCGCCGACAGTTTCAGGATGTCGCTCGGCACTAGCGTCTCGAGCGGCAGGTCGTCGATCGACAGCTCCGCTGTCGCCGGTCGCGCCCGCGCCGGCCCAAAGGGAATCTTGTCGAGGAAGCCGCGATCGTCGTCCATCGTCAGCAGCGCGATCAGCAGGCCCGCGACGATCACCACCGCCGCCAGGCCCCAGATCATCGACCGGTGAGAGTGGGATAACGGCACAAGGGTCCTTTGACGAGGTCGAAGGCGGTGTCGCCCGCCATAGGCGCGAAGGCCGGTCGTTGTCTGCGCCGGATCGAGGGAGAGCCGGACGCATCGTGTGTTTTCAGGACATTTGCAAGCTGGCGGTCCGCGACCGATCGGCTATCGCTGTCCCCCGCCCCTTTTCTTTCCGGCCCGCGTCGGCGGCGCCGGCCTGTCGTGAGCAGCGCATATGGACGCTTTCGGTTCCGTGAAGACCGCGCATCCCGCCAATGACGGCGCACGCCATGCCGAGGGACAACCACTCGCCCGCCCCGGATGGGCGGAAGCGGTGCTGACATTGCTGCTGTACCTGCAACTGGCGGCGGGCGGCGCCAATGATGGCCCGGGCAGCGCGCTGGCGGCGATCGCGCAGGCGGGCGCGGTGATCGCGATCCTGCTGACGGTGCCGCCGACGTCGCGATTCTGGCACCATGCGCGCGTCCCGCTATATCTGCTGGCGGGGGCGCTGGTCTGGGCGGCGATCCCGGCGCTGCTGCCGGCATCGTTGCGCGACACGCTGGGCATGGCCGAGCGCCCCGCTCCCGATCTGTTCGTGCTGGAATGGAGCAAGGCGGCCGCCGCCGCGCTGACGCTGACCATCGCCGCGTTGCTGGGCTATCGCGCGGGAACGGCGCGGGCGCTGGTACAATGGATCGCCGCCGCCGGGGTGATCTACCTCGGTTATGCCGCGATCGATGCGATCGACTGGCTCGCCGACAGCCAGCATGGCACCCGCTACGCCGGCACCATCGGCAACACCAATGCGGCTGGCATCGTCTTCGCGGCGATCGCCCTGCTGGGGGGCGGAGTGGCGCTCGCCCCCGAAGAGACCCCGCGCTGGCAACGCATCGGCGCGCTGGCCGCGACCGGGGTCGCGCTGATCCTGTGCGCGATGACCGGCAGTCGCAGCGCGATCCTGCTGGCGGTGCTGCTGGGTGTCGTGATGCTGGCGCTGCGCCGGCGCGAGGTGGCGGATCGGCACCTGACATGGCGCCGGATGCTGCCCGGCACGCTGTTGCTGGTCGCGTTGATGATCGCGGCGGCGATGCTCACTCCGGTGGCCAACCGATCCGGGTATCTTCCTGAGGACGCGGCCTCGCGCGGGGCGATCATCGCGCATTACGCGGCGATATCCGCCGAAGCGCCGATATGGGGATTCGGCGCAGGCAGCTTCTTCGCGGTCAATTTGCACACGCTGACCAGCGGGACGGCGCCGCTCTACTGGAATTTCGGCGCCGCGCACAACGCGCCGTTGCAGGCTGCGATCGAGATCGGCTGGCCGGGGCTGTTGCTGAACCTGGGCGCGATCGGCGCGATCCTGTTCGCGATCGCCCGGGCGCGGCGCGACTGGTGGAGCACCGTCGCGCTCTGCGCGATCGGCGCTATCGCGGGCAGCGCGATGATCGACATCGCGCTCAACGTACCCGCGATCGTGGCGCTGACCTGTCTTCTGCTCGGCGGGGCCTGGGGGGCGGCGTTGCGGAGCGGATCACGCGCGCGGCGGCGGCAGGCGCAACGCCATCCGCACCGCGACGGGCGAGTCCGCCGCGATCGCGAGCAGGCGGTCACGGAAGCGGCCGTCGAGCCCCGCTAGCCATACCGCCTCCTCTACCGCGGCATCGCGTGTCGCGGGGGGCAGGTCGTTCCAATATTGCGCGGCATAGGCCACCCGCCAGAAGCCCTCCGCGGTCAGGAACGGCGCCGCGGCATAGCTGGCGATATAGTCCGCGCGACCGCCCGGGGTGAGCCGCCCATGCCGTGCCAGCGCATATTGGCTGCGCAGCACCAGGTTCGCCGCGGCACCCGGCCGCGCCGCCTGGGCGCGTTCGATCAATTGGTACGCGCGTGCCAGCGCGAAGCGATCGGGCCCCGCCGGCGTCGCGCTGCCGGCGCGCTGCAACCATAAGGCGGCCAGCCCGGCCGCCGCGCGCGGTGGGACCGCCGCGACCGACCCGGTGGCGCTGTCGCGCAGCAATGCCTGTCGGGGGGCATCATCGGGGGAGGCCAGCGCCTGCGCGACCGCCGTCACCTGCCGCTCACGATCGAACGCCACAACGGCCGACACGATCGTGACCGCCGCCAGGATCAGGCACGCCAGGCGGAGTGCCGGACGCGGCGACAGCATCACGCTATTCGTTGTAGTAAGAGGAATAGCGCGCCGAATAATAGAGGCCGCCCATCGCCTCGGAACGGTGATCCACCATCGTCAGCACGGCGCCAAGCACGCGCGCATGGCTTTGCTCCAGCCCGGCCAGCGCGGCATCGACCGCCGCGATCGGGGTCGTATCCCACTTCACGACCAGCATCACCGCGTCCGCCAGCCCGGCCAGCGTGCGCGCATCCGCGATGCCGAGCAGCGGCGGCGTATCGAGGATGACATAATCGTAGCGCTGGCGCGCCTCGGCCAGCATCTTTTCCATCTTGCCGCCACCGAACAGGTCGATGGGGGTGAACAGCGAGCCCTGCACCAGCAGCAGATCGAGCCCCGGCACCGCATCGGGCAGCACCGCCTGCTGCATCGTCGCGCGGCCTTCCATCACGTCGGCCAGCCCGGTGTCCGCCGATCGGTTCAGCGCGCGGAGCACGCCGGCACGGCGGACGTCGCAATCGACCAGCAACACCTTGTCACCGCTCATTGCCATCACCCGTGCGAGCGACAGCGCGCTGGTGGTCTTGCCCTCCCCCGGCAGCGTCGAGGCGAGCGCGATCACACGCACCTTTTCGGCTTCGCTGCGGGTGGTGATGAACGACCGCACCGCGCGATAGGCCTCGGCATAAACCGTCATCGGCTTTTCGACCAGCGTCGTGGCCGGGTTGGCCACCCGCCGGGTGCGCAGCCTCCACGGGGTCGGCAGGCGCGGCACCGACGCGACGAACGACAGCCCCAGCAGGGTTTCGACATCCTCAGGCTTGCGCACCGTCGAGCTGAGCCCCTCGACCAACAACACCGCCGCGAGACCCAGGACGATACCGATCAGCAGGCCCGCCGCCGCGAACGCCTTCACCTTGGGGAAGGTCGGGCGGGTCGGGATGGTCGCATTCTCGACGATATTCGCCTGCGGCGAGGACAGGCGCTGCGCCTGGCTCGATTGCTGCGCAGCCTGCGCCAGCCGGGTATAAGCGGTGCGCTTCGCCTCGGCGTCCCGTTCGAGGCTACCCGCCTCTACCGCCGCCTGATCGTCACGAGCGACGCCGCGCTGCAGGGTATTGAGCCGCCCACGCAGGCTGTTGGCGCGCGCCTCCGCCGACAGCGCCTGGCTGCGCAGCCCCCCAACGACGCGCGACGCCTCCTGCTTGATCTGGGCATCGAGCGCCTCGATCTGTTGCGCGACCTGGATCGACAGCGGATAGCGCGGGCCATAGCGCGTGCTCAGCTCGGCACGACGCTTTTCCGCCTCGGTGCGTTGCCGGCGCAGATCGGCGATCACCTGCGACGACAGCACCGCCGAAATCGCGTCGGTGCCGCCGGTCGCCGCCTGCCGCTCCGCCACCGCGAGCGCCGACCGCGCCGCCGCCGCCTCCGATTCGGCGGTCGCGAGCTGCATCGACAGCGGAGCGATCTGCTGATCGGTGATCGTACCGCCCTCGCCGCTCTGGCTGATGCCGCTGCGTGCGCGATAGGACGCCAGCCGGGCGTCGGCGGCCTGCACCTCGGCGCCCAATTCGCGCAGCCGCTGCTGAATCGACGCCGATTGTTTCGCGGCATCGCCCATCAGATTGTCGGCCGTGCCGGTCACATAGGTGCTGGCATAGGTATTGGCGATCTTCGCCGCTTTCTCCGGATCGGTCGAGCGGATGCCGATCTGGACCAGATAGCTCTTGTCGTCGCGATTGATCTTCAGCCGGTCAAGCACGCCGCTGGTGGCACGCTCGATCGCGGTGCCCGCCGCGCCGGTGCCCGCGAATTCCGGATCGCGATCCAGCCCCAGCTGCGTCACGACCTTGCGCGCCGTCCCGCGCGAGCCGATCACCTGCACCTCGGTATTGACCGCCGCCTGATCAGCGGGTTGGTCCTGGCCATTGCCGAAATCGAGCGGTGACGACACGTTCGGCGTGATTCGCACCTTGGCATAGGCGTCGTATTTCGGCGTCAGCAACAGCGCCGCCGCGGTCGCCGCGATGAACACCGCCAACGCGACCGCCACCACGACGATCCAGCGCCGCCGAATCGCGTCCCCGATCGAGCGCAACGTCACCGTCCGACGACCCACGTGACGGGATTGGTCGAAGCGACTCGTTTCGTCGTGTTCGACCAGCGTGGACATGGTGTTCATATGGTGACGTTTTCCCTTTGGGAACGACTGTATCAGCGCTGGAGCACAACCGAAAGCATGGCGCGCGTTTCATTATAGGTTTGCAGCGCGATCGATCCCGATCCCGAGCGGTTGTCGCGGCCGACCAGCAACCCCAGCCCCAGATTGCGATTGACCAGATACCGCCCACCCGCACTGTAGCGCAGGATTTTCGACTTCGCATCCACGCCGACGAAATCGTCCTGTTCGTAACCGACCTGCGCATTCAGCAACACGTTGCGGAGCAGCTCGTGATCGACACGCAGCGCGGCGGCGGTAGCGAAGAAGCCGCTGGTGGTGCCGAACGCGCTGTCCTGCACCGTCCGGCGGACGTTCAGGCCCACGGTGGTCAGCTGGGTCGGGAAATATTCGATCCGCGCCTCGGCGGCGAGACCGGACACATCGCGGTACAGCGGCGAATTGTACTTACGGCTGACATAGCCGAGCCCGATGCCGCCACGGATCAGCGCCGACAGATCGAAGCTGGCGCCGCCGATGATGTTATATTCCTTCGAGTCACGGTTCGGGATGCCGAACGTCAGCGGCTGCTGATAGGTGGTATCGGTATAGCCGCCCTGCAGGAACAGCGAGGTATCCGGCGATACCGCATATTCGCCACGTGCCGTGGTACGCAGCAACGTCTGGTCGCGCCCCGCCTGGCTGATGATCCCGCCCGAGAAGGAACGCACATCGGAGAAGGTGAAGCGATCGGCGCTGACCGCCACCTGCCCGCGTACCCGCGCCCCTGCGAAGGTGGTGCCGAGGCTGGCGGTGGTATGCTGGAACTGGATCGATTCGGCGGCATCCTGCGGCGACGCGGCGGACGAGCGCGGCTCGGTCGCACGCGCGGTGCGCAGCTGGGTGTTGAACGACAATGTGCGCGTCGCATCGATACGGCCGGTGGCGTCGAGATTGTAATTGGTCTCGTTCCGCGGCGTTTCGCTGGCGAAGCGACGCAGCTGCGCGCCGGCGTTGAAATTCAGCTCGTTGGTGGACCAGTTGCTGTTCACCGCCACCGATGGCGACACCAGGGCGAACACGTCGCCCTGGGTGTTGGAATCGGTCTGATAGGCGTTGTCGGTCGCGCCCGCGCCGACCTCGATCCGCGGGAAGACCAGGAACGAGCCGGCCCGGACGCCCTGCGCCTGATATTCCGGCCGTTCCCGCTGCAGCACGCTGGTGTTCCGGCCGCGATCATAGTCGAGCGGCAGGTTCGGCAGGACAAGATTGTCGCCTACCTGCTGCGCCTGTGCACCACCCGCCGCCATCGGCAACGCCAACACGCCCATCAGGGCAACAAGAGACAGCCGCATCGAAATCCCACTCACAAAAGGCAATGATCAGAAGCGCGAGTAGTTCGACGTGCCGCCGCCGACGCCGACCGCCGGCCCCTGCGCCAGCGTCGCCCCCGCCGCCCCGCCGGCTGCCGCCGTGCCATAGGGGCTGCACCGCGCCGCGGTGGTCAGCACGTCGCGCAGCGCGACGATCGCCGGCTGCGGCTGGCGCGGCGTATCAAGCGCCTCGCGCAGCGCGGCGAGCACGACACGGCAATTGGCCTGGCTCTGGTCGACGGTGTAGGCGATCTGCGCCTCGAACTGGTCCGAGGCCGACGTGACCGGCACCTGGCCGATCGTACCGAGGATCGCGGTATACAGCGCGATAACGTTCGGATCGTCCCGCGAGACCAGCGGGGATACCGGCGCGATCGGGATCTGGGCCATGCTCGCCGCACTCGCGACCGATGCCAACGCCGTCATGCCCATCAGAAACAAACGCATGGAAAACACCCCTATTTTCTTGAGCCTGTGTCACATCTCGTTGCAATCCACAACGACGGGGGATCGATCCGGAATCAGGCCAAGTCTCTTTTCGAGACGCCAGGATTATAGGCGGCTCGCGTCATTACGGTAACGTTTTTGTTAACAATTTGCCGCGCGGCGCATGTCGGCACGCCGGCATTGCGGCTGGCCCGAACTTCCCCCCTCCCCGGAGGCAGGCTCGGGCCGCCTGATCGAATGCCGGCCGGGCCTTAGAACAGACGTTCCTTGATCCGGATGGTATCGCCCGGCTGGACGCGCAGGTCGGGCGTCAGCGGCACCGCTTTCTCTTCGCTTTCGCCGGCATGTTTGACGAAGACCGACTTCTTGCTGGCGCGGTAGGTGAAGCCCTGCGCCGTCGCGACCGCATTGAACACCGTCAAACCCGACGAATAGGGATATTCGCCCGGCTTGTTGACCTCGCCGAGGATGTAGAAGGGACGGAAGGTGAGCACGTCGATGCTGACGCGCGGCTCGCGCAGATAGCCGTCGGCCAGCCGGCGCTGGATCGTGGCGGCCAGCGCGGAGGTGGTGACGTCGACCGCATCGATGTCCCCGATCAACGGCAGCGACAGCTTGCCATTGGCATTGACGAGGAATTCGCCCGACAGCGACGGTTCGTCGAAGACGATGATCCGCACCTTGTCGGCAGTGCCGAGGCGATAGTCGTCGCTCGCCCCGGTCACGCCGTTCGGGCCAGCGGTCGCCTGCGATGTCGTGCCGCCGCTGGTCTGCGGCGTGGCGGTCGATGCCGCCGGCGCGGTGGTCGCGACGGTCCCGGCGCCGGGATTGGCCTGTCCGGCGGCGAAGGCGGGGCCGCAGCCGGCCAGCCCGATCGCCACAAGCAAGGTCAACAACTTTTTCATTTGCCAGGCTTCCCCATCATGATGCACCATCGGTTTGCGCGAGGGTGTATCCTGTCTCGCGCCGCCCGACGTGGTCGGGCAAGTGCTTGATTAGCTCAAGCTAGCTTAACAGTTGCGTACTGTCACCTGTTGGACGGAGCGGTTTTGGCGCCGCCTCCCTTGCTCTGACTGACCTGTCCCCGCCCGGGACGGTCAAGCTTTTGGTAACCTCCTGCCCATATTCTTCGCCCTGGAATGACCCGATCGCCATGCAGGACGCAGTCTGAGATGACCCTACGGCAGACCAGCACGCCACGCCGCGCGCTCCTCCGATCCCTCGCCGTCATCACGGCGCTGCTTGCCGGTTGCCCGACCACCGTCGGGGCGGATATCACGTCGTCGTCGTTCATCAGCTTCCGCCAGCAGATCGAGCCACCGCGCGGCTTTTCGGCGATGTGCCAGCACAAGCCGGCGCTGTGCGGGCCGGCGGATCCGCTCGGCCAGGCCGAAGCGCATGTCGGCTTGGTCGACAACCTCCATCTGCTCGATCACGTCAACCGCACCGTCAACCGGGTCGTGCGACAGGCCGACGACTGGCGCGTCTATGGCCAGAACGAAGTGTGGACGCCCGCCGGCCTCAAGCGCGGCGCGCGGGGCGATTGCGAGGATATCGCGCTGGAAAAGCGCCAGCAGCTGATCCACGCGGGGGTGCCGGCGGACAATCTTTTCCTCGCGGTCGGCTATGCGCGCCGGCTCGGACTGCACGTCGTATTGGTGGCGCGCACCAGCGGCGGCGATCTGGTGCTCGACAGCCGCAGCAACGAGCTTCGGTCATGGCGCAGCGTGCCGTACAGCTGGATCGGTGCGCAATCCGGGCAGGACCCCGCACAATGGTATGCGATCCGACAGCCCGCCTGACGATCAGGCGGTGGCCGCAAGGGCGCGCCATCCGGTCGATCTGATCTAGCCCAGCGTCTCGGCCTCGATCATGACCCGGCCGTCGCTGACCTGCACCAGCCATTGTTCGTGATCCTGCAGGCCCAGCGCGGTCAGGCTGCCGTGTTCGTGCGCCCCGGTATCGATGCCGATGCGGTTGCCGCCCAGCCGCGGCGCGCCGGGCTCGATCGTATGGCCATGCACGATCACCTTTTCGTGCCGCCGGCGACTCGACAGGAACGGCTCACGGATCCACAACAGATCGTCGGGGTCCTGTTTCGCCAGCCGCAACCCCGGCCGGATCCCGGCGTGGCTGAAGAAATAATCCCCCAGAGACCAGGAATGCGGCAGGCGATCGAGCCAGTCGATCGTCGCGACATCGACCGCGCGGCGCAGGTCGCCCATGATCTTGCTGTAGCTGCCCGGCTGATGCGGGCAGGCATCCACCCCCAGCCCCTCCAGCGTCGCGTCGCCGCCGAATTTCAGCCAGAATGCCAGGGCTTCCTCGTCACCGCGATAGGCGTCGACCAGCGCCGCCTCGTGATTGCCCTTCAGCACCACCACGCCGTCCGACGCGATCAGCGGAAACACCTTCAGCAGCGTCGCCGCATCCTTGCCACGATCGATGAAGTCACCGAGGAACACCAGCGTCATCGCCGCGCCGCCGCGCGCCGATCCGTCGCGGCGAATCGCGTTGAGCAATTCCACCAGCAGATCGGCTTCCCCGTGAATGTCCGCGATCGCATAAACGCGCCGCCCGGCGGGCAGGCACGGCGGGGAAACGGGGGCGGAAACGGAAGCGGTCTTGCGAAACACCATGGATCGATCAGCCGTAGGTTGGCGCGCAACACATACGCCACTGCGATAACGACCCGCTGCGGTGACGGGCCCGGGGTGAGAGTACCGGGGTTCGCGCCACCCCGTCATCGCGTCATCCGCCGGCATGCGCCGGAAGCGGGATAAAGCGATGCGGCACGCCCATCGATGCTCCAACCATCATAACGGGCGGGCGGCAAGACTAAATTAAGCATCTTCCCCTAAGTGATTGGAAACTTGCTCACATTTAGGTTTCCACCATGACGTTGCGAATGGCTCTAGCGGTAAGCAGCCTGCTCCTTCTGGGGGCGTGCGGCGGTGGTGGGGGCGATGGCTCGGCAACTAGCACGACGGGAGTCGTGGTGTCGCCGTCCCCTTCCAGCCCGGTGCCGACTCCGACCCCGACCGCGTCGGTGCCAGCCAATCCGAACAAGATGGTGCTGGGCGCCGTCACGCATTTCCAGCAGCAGGCGTGGGACTTTTCGATCCTGAACGTCGCCAAGACAATCGGGGCACAGAACGTCCGTGACGGCGTATTGTGGTCGGATATCGAAAAGTCGCCGGGCGTGTATCAGTTCACCACGCCAGGCGCGAAGTGGATGGACACGGTCAGCGACGCCGGCATGCCGATCACGCTGACGTTCGGGGATACCAATCCGCTCTACGACGGCGGCAACACCCCCTATACCGACGCCGGGCGCGCCGCCTTCGCCAAATATGTGGTCGCCACGCTGGATCGCTTCCCGCGCATCAAGACGATCGAGATCGGCAACGAGTACAATGCCTTCAATTTCGTCTCCGGCCCCGTGCTGAACGACGGCTATGGCCCGCGGCAGCAATATTATTTCAACCAGCTGCGCACCGTCTACAATGCGGTGAAGGCGACCCATCCGGACGTGAAGGTGCTGGGCGGTGCCGCGCTGGCCATCCCGGTCGGCTATTTCAAGCCGCTCTTCGCGCTGGGGGCACTCAATTATATGGATGGGATCGTCGTCCATCCGTACACCACCGATCCCGAGCAGCTCGAAAAGCAGCTGACGGTGCTGCGCAACGCGATGGGATCGAACGCCAAGCCGATCCACGTCACCGAATTCGCGAAGGAAGTCGACAGCATTCCCGATACCGCCAGCTATCTGGTGAAGAGCATCGCGGTGATGGCCAGTGCCGGTGTCGCGGAGGCGGACTGGTATGCGCTGCGGCAGCAGGGCAGCCCCACCAACCTGTGGTACAAGAATGTCGCGCTGACGTCGTTCGGCGGTGACATCCTCGCCCCCGGCCAGGGCTATAAGGTCATGGCCACGCAGGTTCTGGCGAAGGGTGCGGGGCAGCGGCTGGCGACGGACGCCTTCACCTATGCCTACGAATTCGGCCAGAATGCGATGGTGATCTGGGGCGAGCCGCGCTCGTTGACGGTCACGGCCGCCGCCAAATTCTACAATGCGCAGGGCGTGGAGATCAGCAAGCCGACCGCGATCACCGCCGACACGCCGATCATCATCGTCAGCGATACCGCGCTGTCACTGGGCGACAATGTGCAGCTCGGCAGCATCCAGCTTGTCGCCGACAGCTACGATCAGTTCGACTTCACCAACGCGCTCGACGGCAGCACCCGCTTCGAGGGGCCATGGACCTATTTCGCCTATGGGGTGCGCAGCGGGGCGTTCAACATGGCCTATACGCAGGGCGGCGGCGAGATCGCGAGTGCCGACTGGCAGCCCTATATCGGTATCGACTGGCTGCGCCCGTTCAACATCAACGCCAATACGGTCAGCCCGGTCGACTACAACACCGGGGGCTCACCCGACGCCTATAAGGCGCTGCTGCGCTATACCTCGCCGGTCGAGGGCAAGTTCGACCTGAAGGGTACATGGGACGTGATCGCCTCGTCGGTGGACGGGATCGACCTGACGATACAGGTCAATGCGCAGACCGTGCTGTCGACCACCGTGGCACAGCATTACGATATGAATGTGAAGAGCATCACGCTGAAACCCGGCGACATCCTGTCGATCTACGTCGGCCCGAACAAGAATGCCCAGGGCACCGACACCACCAATTACCGGATCAAGGTCTACAGGGCGGCATGATGTAGCGGCGGTGGCGGCCGATGCTCACGCCGCCACGCCATCCGGTATCGCCGCCCGCTCCTCCACCACCGGGCGGCCCGGCAGCGCGAACGCCTCCGCCAGCGCGGCGCGCTGCCGTGCATTCCAGCGCGCGATCGCCGCGATGCCCGCGCGCCCCATCACCTCCCGCCGCGCTGCGTCATCCGCCAGCGCCACCAGCGCATCGGCGAAATCCTGCCGGTCGTCGGTGATCTGCACGCCGGCGGCGAACCCCCGTTCCACCCCCTCCGCCCCCAGGACGGTGCTGACGCAGGGCACCCCCATGTTCATGGCGTCGAGCAGCTTGATCTTGATGCCGGTGCCGGCGGTGATGTAGTTCGCCAGCACCGGCGCCTGCACCAGCGCGTCCGCGATCCGATCGACGCGACCATGTTTCACGACGAACGGGTAATCGGGGATCGCGTCGCCGACGCTGCCGATCACATGCAGCTTGAACGCGGGGCGCCGCGCCAGCACCAGCGGCATGACATCGTCGATCAGCCGGGCGAGCGACTGGTTGTTCGCGATGAAGTTCGATCCGATGAAAGAGGCGCCGTCGCACCGCGAGAGATCGATCGGCGCGCAGGGGGCGACGATGTGACTGACCGTCGCGACCCGCGTGGACGCGGCACCGGCGAGCAGCGTGTCGAACAGCGCCGCCTCCCGATCCTGGATCGCCAGGATCGTATCCGCCCGCGCCAGGCCCTTCCGTTCCGCGGCGGGCGTGAATTCCGCGACGAACGAATCATGCGTGTCCAGCACCTTCAGCGTGTCGTCGGGCACCCATTCGAAGATTTTCGAAAAATGGACATATTCCACCAGCACGATATCAGGCCGCAGAGCCGCGATCAGCCGCTGGCATTGCGCGCGGATCGACCGATCGAATAGATAGTCCACGTCGGTGGACCGGCGATCCCCGAACACTTTCGTGCGCACCCGCCGCGCCAAGGCGGCGGCGTTGAACATCGTTTCGGCAACGATGCCGCGCGTCAGCGGACGATACCGGCCAGGCCCGAAGAAATCGCGATGCCCCTGCGCGTCGCAATCACGCCGCTGACGGGAAGGGATCAAGGCGAACGTCACCGCATGATCGCGACGCAATTCGCCGAGCAACGTCCGGATCCGCTGGCGATTGCCGCCATGGCTGGGGGCGATGGGAATCTTCGAGAAGACGAGAATCGATCGGTCAGGCAGCGCCTTGGCGCTGTCGACGGCTTTCGCATCGACGGTCCGGATCATGACGGCCACTCCCCCGAGTTGCAACGCCTGCCCCACGGGTCCGCCCCTCGTCGAAAAGAGGGTTAACGAACGGGGTTAACGGCCGCCTAATGAAGGATCTACCTCATTTTGTATAGGGAAAACCGCCATCCAGGGTGCCCGCGGCCCAGGCCGGCGGCGCGGCCTCAAGGCAGCAGCAGCGATGCGTCGCCATAGGAATAGAAGCGATAGTCGCTGGCGATCGCATGGGCATAGGCCGCCTGCATCGTTTCCAGCCCCATCAGCGCGGATACCAGCATGAACAAGGTCGAACGCGGCAGGTGGAAATTCGTCATCAGCCCGTCGATGCCGCGGAAGCGATAGCCCGGGGTGATGAAGATCGACGTATCGCCCTCGAACGGGCGGACGATGCCATCGTCGCCGGTGGCGCTTTCGATCAGTCGCAGCGATGTCGTCCCGACCGCGATCACCCGGCCCCCGGCGGCGCGCACCGCGTTGAGCCGGTCGGCGGCGGCGGCGTCGATCCGACCCCATTCGGCATGCATGCGATGATCGTCGGTATCCTCCGCCTTGACCGGCAGAAAGGTGCCGGCGCCCACATGCAGCGTCAGCGTCGCGTGCCCAATGCCGGTGCGATCGAGCGCGGCCAGCAGCGCGGGCGTGAAATGCAGCGCCGCGGTCGGCGCCGCCACCGCGCCGGGCCGATCGGCGAACATCGTCTGATAATCGTCGGCGTCGCGCGCGTCGGTATCGCGCTTGCCCGCGATATAGGGCGGCAATGGCATGCGGCCGGCACGCTCCAGCAGCAGCTCCACCGGCTCCTCCCCCGCGAACACCAGCGCCCAGCTGCCGTCCTCTTCGCGGTCGACGGCGCTGGCGGTGACCCCGGCGCCGAAATCCACGACATCGCCGTCGCGCAGCCGCCTGGCGTTGCGCACGAACGCCCGCCAGCGGCGCGGGCCCTCGCGCTTGTGCAGCGTCGCCCCGATCCGCGCCGCGCCGCGCGTGCCCTCCAGCTGCGCGGGAATGACCCGCGTATCGTTGAACACCAGCAGATCCCCCGGACGCAGCGCATCGGGCAAATCGCTGACGATCCGATCGGCCAGTCCGTTGGGGGTGACGAGCAGCATGCGCGCCGAATCACGTGGCGCCACCGGACGCAGCGCGATCCGCTCCGCCGGCAGATCGAAGTCGAACAGGTCGACGTTCATCGGGACGATGCCTTCATATCAAAGCGCAGCAGCGGAACGCGCGCCGCACCGCGACCGCCGCAGCCAGCGGCGGCAGCCCGCGTTCCGCTCACCGCCGGAACGCCCGGACGACCGCAACACCTCAGCGCTGACGCGGCGCCGTCGTCGCGGGGGCGCGCTTGGCCGGCCGGCCCGCCCGCAGCGCCCCGGTCAGCTCCGCGTCCGACACCGGCGCCGCGGCCGGAGGGGCGGCGGCGGGCATGTACGGCGGCGGATTGTCGCTGGCGATATAGGCATGGATGACACGCGACGGATCCTGCGGCGGCTCACCGCGCGCGATCGCGTCGACATAATTCATCCCCGACATCACCCGACCGAAGACGGTATATTTCTTGTCGAGCTGGAAGCGCGGCTGAAAGACGATGTAGAACTGGCTGTTGGCGCTGTCTTCCTTCTCGGCACGCGCCGCCGCGACCGCGCCGCGCACGTGCGGCAGATAATTGAACTCGGCGGGCAGATCGGGCAGCTGACTGCCGCCGGTGCCGTCGCCCTTGGGATCGCCGCCTTGCGCCATGAAACCGTCGATGACGCGATGAAACACCAGCCCGTCATAGAAATGCTGCCGCGTCAGCGTCTTCACCCGCTCGACCATCTTGGGCGCGACATCCGGGCGCAACAGGATCGCCACCCGCCCACCCGTCGACAGGTCGAGCAGCCACACGTTCGACTGGTCGACGGGGGCAGGTGCGGGGGTTGGCGCGGCGGGCGTCGGCTGCTGTGCCAGCGCGACGGCAGGGGTGGCGACAGCGGCCGCGAACAGCGCGGCGAGATGAGCGAGGGGACGCATCGTGACTTTCGCTAACGGGATCGTGAGGCGCTCCTAAAGCAAAAGCCCGCTTGCGCCAAACTGAACCGTCAATCGCCGCGGCGACCGATCACCTCGACCCGCGCGACCACCTCGCGGCGCACCTCCGGGCTGACGAATTTGGCGATATCGCCGCCGAAGATCGCGATTTCCTTGACTAGCTTCGATGCGATCGGCTGCAGGCTGACATCGGCCATCAGGAAGACCGTTTCGATCCGGTCGTTCAGCTGCTGGTTCATCCCCGCCATCTGATATTCATATTCGAAGTCGGCCACCGCGCGCAGCCCGCGGACGATCATGCTCGCCCCTTCACGCTCGGCGAAGTTCATCAGCAGCGCGTCGAAGCAGACGACATGGATCTCGCCGCCGATCGATTCCACCTCGCGCCGCACCATCGCCATCCGCTCGTCGAGCGTGAACATCGGCGATTTCGAGGGATTGGTGGTCACCCCGATCACCAGCCGGTCGACCAGCTTCGCGCCGCGCCTGATGATGTCCATATGACCCAGCGTGATCGGGTCGAAGGTGCCGGGATAGACGCCGATGCGCGGTGATGCGGTCATAATGGGTCAGCCTCGCCTGTCGGTGACGAACCGCGCGATGTCGCGGAGAAGATCGGCCTCGGGGCCGAACGAACGGAGATGATCGATCGCCTGATCGATCAGCATGCGCGATTGCTGTCGGGCACGCTCCACCCCCAGCAGCGAGACGAAGGTTTCCTTGCCCTGCGTGCCGTCCTTGCGCAGCTTCTTGCCGGCCAGATCCTCGTCGCCTTCGACATCGAGCAGATCGTCGACGATCTGGAACGCCAATCCCAGATCATGCGCATAGCCGCGAAGGTGAACGCGCCCCTCCGGAGGGATACGGGCAAGGATTGCGCCAGCCTCCACCGCCGCCGCGATCAGCGCGCCGGTCTTCATCTGCTGCAACCGGGTGACGGTGCCGAGATCGAAGGTCGCGCCGTCGGCCGCCAGGTCCATCGCCTGACCGCCCGCCATGCCCGAGGGACCGGCGGCGCGCGCCAGATCCGCGATCAGCTCGGCGCGAACGAACGGATCGGCGTGCGTCGCCGGGTCGGCCAGCACCTCGAACGCGAGCGCATGCAGGCAATCGCCCGCCAGGATCGCGGTCGCCTCGTCGAACGCCTTGTGCACCGTCGCCTTGCCATGGCGCAGATCGTCATCGTCCATCGCCGGCAGATCGTCATGGATCAGCGAATAGACGTGGATCGCCTCCAGCGCGACCGCGACCCGCCCCGCCGCCTCACGCGCGACGTCGAACAGTCGCGCGGTGGCGAACACCAGCAGCGGGCGCAGCCGCTTGCCCCCGCCGATCGTGGCATGCCGCATCGCGCGATACAGCGGCGCTCGCGGATCGTCGGGCACGGTCAGCAAGGCGTCGAAGCGGCGGTCCATCTCCGCCGCGACTTCCTTCAGCGCGGCCTGAAGCCGCGGGCTTGCGTTGGCGGTGACGCTCATCCGGCGAGGAACGGCTCGACACCAGCGGGCGTGCCATCGCCGCCGGTACGGATCGCCTCGATCCGGGCCTGTGCGGCATCGAGCCGTTCGGCGCATTTGCGGCGCAGCGCGCTGCCGCGCTCGTACAGCCGGATCGCTTCTTCCAACGGGGTATCGCCCGATTCGAGCTTGCCGACGATCGCCTCCAGCTCGCGCAGACCGGCTTCGAACGAGAGAGTGTCGAGATCCTGCTCCATATCCGCCGCTATGCGATGCGGGTCGAGACGGGTCAAGAAAGCGTGCGCATCCGTTCCCCATCCCTCGATCGATGCGTCACATCGATCGCCACGGGGCGGCAACGGACGACCGGCCCGACCGTTGAGAGCCCATGTTTCAAAGCATCGACCCCGCGACCGGCAAGCCCGGCGCCACCTTCGCCGAACTGACCAGCGATCAGATCGAGGAGCGCGTCGCACGCGCGCAGCACGCCTTCGCATCATGGCGACATACCCCCCTCGCGGAGCGCGCGGCGCTGCTGGAGGCGATCGCGGAGCAATTCGATCGCGACAAGCGCCGCCTGGCCGAGATCGCCACGCGCGAAATGGGCAAGACGCTAATCAGCGCGATCGCGGAGGTGGAGAAATGTGCCGCCGCGTTCCGCCATTATGCGCAGAACGGCCCCGCAATGCTGGCGCCGATCACGATCGACAGCGCGAGCGGCCCCGCCACCGCACACTGGCTGTCGCAAGGGCCGGTGCTGGCGGTGATGCCGTGGAATTTCCCCTATTGGCAGGTGATCCGCTTCGTCGCGCCGACGCTGCTGGCGGGCAATGTCGGGCTGCTGAAGCACGCCTCGCTGACGCAGGGCGTCGCCGCCGCGATCGAGGAGACGATCACCGCCGCGGGCGCCCCGGCGGGTGTCTTCCAGAATCTGGCGATCCGCAGCGACCGGGTCGACGCGCTGATCGCCGACCCGCGCATCGTCGCGGTCACGCTGACCGGCAGCGAGGGCGCCGGGATGAAGGTGGCCGAATCTGCAGGACGCGCGCTGAAGAAGGTCGTCCTCGAACTTGGCGGGTCTGACCCGTTCATCGTGATGCCCTCCGCCGATCTCGACGCGGCGGTGGCCCAGGCGGTGAAGGCACGGGTGCAGAATAGCGGCCAATCGTGCATCTGCGCCAAGCGCATGATCGTCCACACCGCCGTCTACGACACGTTCCTCGATCGCTTCGCCACCGCGATGCGCGCCGTCAAGGCGGGTGATCCGATGGCGGCGGACACCGACATGGGCCCGCTATCGAGCGAGGAGCAGCGCAGCACCGTGATCGAACAGGTCGCTCAGTTGAAGGCGGCAGGTGGCCGCGCGCTGGTCGAACCCGCGCCGCTGCCCGGCGCGGGCGCCTTCCTGTCGGCGGGGGTGATCGTCGACGTCCCGCCCGACCATCCCGTCGCACGGGAGGAGATATTCGGCCCGGTCGCGATGGTGTTCCGCGCCGACGATATCGACGCCGCGATCCGGCTGGCGAACGACGTGCCGTTCGGGCTCGGCTCGTCGGTATGGACCAATGACGCGCAGGAGCGCGAGCGCTTCGTACAGGAGATCGAGGCGGGCATGACCGCGGTCAACCAACTGCTCGCCTCCACTCCGGAAGCGCCATTCGGCGGCGTGAAACGCTCCGGCCATGGACGCGAATTGGGGCAGTTCGGGCTTCACGAATTCATGAACCTGAAGACCGTGTTCGGATAGCGGCCAGACGCTGCAGGCCGTCTCGGTAGCGCTGGAAAATGGCGGGGGCAAACCTTCGCGGAATGCGTTGCCAGGTGTGTGATGAAAGCACCTGACCCTCGGATAGGCGGACGATCATAGCGTTGCCATAAATATCCACTATGCTGGATATATGGAAAACGATTCGGCTATCGCGGCGCTTGGTGCGCTGGCGCAGGGAACCCGCCTCGATGTGCTCCGCCTGCTGGTCCGCCACGAACCGTCCGGGCTGGCGGCCGGCGAGATCGCCCGCCAGCTCGACGTGCCGCAGAACACCATGTCCGCGCACCTCGGCATTCTCGCCCGCGGCGGTCTGGTCCGCTCCGAACGCCATAGCCGGTCGATCATCTACCGCGCCGATCTGGACGGCTTGCGCGCGCTGACGCTGTTCCTCGTCAAGGATTGTTGCGCCGGCAACGCGGAACTGTGCGCCCCGCTGATCGCCGAACTCGCCCCCTGCTGTTGAAAGGACGCCCATGAACCGGACTGACTCGGCTGTCGATATCGTCATCTACCACAATCCAGAATGCGGCACGTCGCGCAACACCCTCGCCATGATCCGCAATGCCGGCATCGAGCCACATGTGGTCGAGTATCTGAAAACCCCGCCCGCACGCGCGCTGCTGGTCGAGCTGATCGACCGCGCCGGCATGACGCCCCGTGAGCTGTTGCGCGAGAAGGGGACGCCCTTTGCGGAGCTGGGCCTGGGCGACACGTCGCTGTCCGACGACGCCTTGGTCGATGCAATGATGGCGCATCCGATCCTTATCAACCGGCCGCTGGTCGTCTCGCCGCTCGGCGTGAAGCTGTGCCGCCCTTCTGAAGCCGTCCTTGATCTGCTGCCGAGCGGCCAGCTTGCCGCGTTCGCCAAGGAAGATGGCGAACAGGTGGTGGATGCTTCGGGCCAGCGGGTCGCCTGATGCTCATTGCCGCCCTGATCTTTATTGCGACGATCGCGCTCGTCATCTGGCAACCCAAGGGCCTCGGCATCGGGTGGAGCGCGATGGGCGGTGCCGTCGTGGCGCTGCTCGCGGGAGTCGTCACCCTGTCCGACGTGCCGGTGGTATGGGGCATCGTCTGGAATGCCACCGCCGCCTTCGTCGCGATCATCGTCATCAGCCTGTTGCTCGACGAGGCCGGGTTCTTCGAATGGGCGGCGCTGCATGTCGCGCGCTGGGGCGCAGGCCATGGCCGCCGGCTGTTCGTCCTGATCGTGCTGCTCGGCGCAGGCGTATCGGCGCTGTTCGCCAATGACGGCGCAGCGCTGATCCTGACGCCGATCGTGATCGCCATGCTGCGGGCGCTGGGTTTCAAGGACAAGGCGACGCTGGCGTTCGTCATGGCGGCGGGGTTCATTGCCGATACCGCCAGCCTGCCGCTGGTCGTGTCGAACCTCGTCAACATCGTGTCCGCCGACTTCTTCAGGATTGGTTTCGGTGAATATGCCTCCGTGATGGTCCCGGTCGATCTGGTGTCGATCGCCGCCACGCTGGGCGCGCTGTTGCTCTTCTTCCGACGCGACATACCGCGAGATTACGACGTGGCCGCGCTGCGCGCTCCCAGTGCAGCGATCCGTGATGCCGCCACCTTCCGCGCCGGATGGATCGTCCTTGCCCTGCTGCTCGCCGGGTTCTTCCTGCTCGAACCGCTCGGCGTGCCGGTCAGCGCCGTCGCCGCTGCCGGCGCGATCCTGCTGCTGGTGATCGCCGGGCGGGGCCATGTGATCGAGGCGCGGAAGGTGCTGCGCGGCGCGCCGTGGCAAGTCGTGATCTTCTCGCTCGGCATGTACCTGGTCGTCTATGGCCTGCGGAACGCTGGCCTGACCGATCATCTGGCGGCGCTGCTCGATCGCACCGCGCAAGGCGGGGTGTGGGGTGCGGCAATGGGAACGGGCGTGATCGCGGCCGTCCTGTCGTCGGTGATGAACAACATGCCGACCGTGCTGGTGGGGGCGCTGTCGATCGACGCCGCACACGCGACAGGGTCGGTCAAGGAAGCGATGATCTACGCCAACGTGATCGGCTGCGACCTCGGCCCCAAGCTGACGCCGATCGGCTCGCTTGCGACACTGCTGTGGCTGCACGTCCTGGGGCAGAAGGGCGTGCGAATTGGATGGGGCTATTACTTCCGCGTCGGCGTGACGCTTACCGTGCCGGTACTGCTCATCACGCTCGCGGCGCTGGCGATCAGGATCAGCATCGCATGACAAAACTGACC